>FRDC01000370.1_pt3 | contig 25871 bp, 37 predicted proteins | sample 1106171 | NCBI WGS metagenome assembly FRDC01 (sample SAMEA3930566, study PRJEB13176) | freshwater metagenome | biome: Drinking water system; feature: drinking water; material: water | place: Singapore | collected 2014-12-20 | reverse complement strand
CTCATGTTATGGCAAGACTAATTCATCAAACTTTAATCTTTTCTTAATGTTGTACCCTATTGACACACGCCCCGCGCTCGTGTTATACTGACTGTGGCGAAGTGCAACTTCTAAGGGTGGTATTATGTATGTAAATCTCCCTATAAACTTGCACCCCAGGCTATCGTTCTCAGGCTCCATAATCCGTGAATCCAATAAGTTTTGATTAGCACCATTTAGAATCAACGGGTTAGCGGGATGATGTTGATATTCAATACCGTGAAGTGCCAGTACTGGTACTCGCGGAATCAGTAAGTTACAGCGGAAATTCTAGAATTATGGGAATTTTCGACTTTCAAAAAGAGAGGAGGTGATTCTATTGATTGACCGCTACTAAGTGACTCACACTCCCACAAGATGCGGCTCTCCAAAATGTGGGAGGGTCGCATCCTTAACGTGATGGAATGGGGACGGTAATATAGATTGGTGACCGGGACCGTGGCCGGGACCGTGACCTGGCTGTTAGCACAAACAGGTTGTGCGGGAAAGAGAGGACACAAAGGACATATGAGAAGCGTGAAACAGATTCTCGCAGCGCTCAGCGAAGCGGAAACAGAGTATGTGAACGCGATGGAGGAGGATCTTACCAAAACGGCGGAAAGACACAAACGGGACGTGGAGCTGTTGAAGTGGGTCCTCGAAGGTACGGAGAACACGGTCCAAATGGAAGATCATGTGGACCATGCTATCTACTTCACGGATGACGCGAAGACGCAGTACGTCACAGTGTACCACGAGTTCAAAGGGAGCTACGCCATCCAGTTTCCGTTTAAGATCATGCCGTTTCGGAGTGAGAAGGAAATCGAGCGGCTGAAGTCTATCGTGGAGATGGCGGGCGATTGGGTGTACCAACAGAAGCAGGAGAGAGGAGAGTAACAATGCACATGAAGTATGTAGTGATCAGCTCGACCAAGTCGTATGTGGCGACGTGGTTTGGAACGCGCGAAGCGGCGATCGAGTTCTTCGAGAACACGCCGCATCAGAAAGCGGTACTCAACGACAAGGGCGTGCTGCTGCGTGGTGAGTGGCGCAAGAAGAAAACCTTCGCTGAAGCGCTGGAAGACGCGGCGACCAATTAACAACCAAAACAACAAGACAGAACAGAAAGGATAAGGACAACGGACATGATGACAATTTCGGACCTGACTACGGCGTTCTGGATGATGGGCGGCGGGATGCTCGCCCTCTGGTGCGTCCTGAAGAAACGGACTCTAGGCGACGTGCTGTTGTGGCTCGCCTACCAGTTCAAGTGGTTGGAGTCGTTGGCGATCACGTTCTCGCAGCGCCTCATTAGCGACGTTCGTGCTGCATGGCCGCATATCAGGCTGGTGGCACGGGCGGACGCGAATGAGGCGCTTTTGCTTCGTGTGAAGCGTGAGAAGATCATGCGGCGTGTGATGGAGGGCTGACATGAACCTCACAGAGAAGCAGTTCGCCGCGTTGAAGTGGTTGATAAAGGTCGGCACGGTGGACGTTGAGAACCTCATTGGGTGGGACCAGCGCCCGCTCATTGGATTGTGGAAGAAAGGTCTGATCCAAGTAGTGGGACGCAGAACGCTTTATCTCGCTGTCACAAAACGCGGTGGTGAGTTTTGGTACGGCGAAGTAAAGAAAAGAAAGGGGCGTGAGCGGAATGGAGTGTTGCGAGTTAGCGATGAACGCAGCCGCAATGCGCGGAGTAAAGCACGGTCAGGTGGTTCACTGCGCCATGTGTCACAAATCGTGGCGATGGGACGTACGCGGATGGTTCATGGAGGTACGAAATGATAAAGCAGATGACTCTAGCGGATCTTCGCCGCGTAGTTGAGAATACGCGAGGGATGCGCGGTTACGTTCCGCTCCGCATCGTAGTTGATAATCCTGATTGGGGACGTACGGAGATCATGCCCGTACAGGATATCTCCATTTACGAGCCGTCGAAAGGGCTGTTCGTGCTGGATTTCGAGAGCAAATTCCCATCCAATGAGGAGGACAAATGACCATCAATCGTGCAGAACTCGTAGAAGCGTTGTGTTACGAAACCACCCGTGATCAACCGACCAATCTCGTAAAGAGTATCAAGAAATGCAAGAGAATGGCTACCGCTTCGATGAGAGCGAGTTCACAAAGTCGCCTTGGAGGGTTGAGCAATGACGCCGAGTTGGGGTGAGGGCACTTTCCAGAAGTGCATGGTGTGTAAGAGGCAGTATGTGGGACTGAACGAGGAACCGTACGCTTGTCCCGCCTGTTGGCGAGACTACGCTACCAAGCTAAACACGAAGCTGTTAGAAAAGGTGATCGAGCTGAGCCAAAAGGTAGAGGCAGCAGATCACATCATCGTTCAATGCGCTTGCGGTCGCATACTCCTACAGTGTGCCTGCGATTATCCAAACAAACCGATCATCAAAATGAGCGAGTGCAACTGCAACAAAACTAAGAAGGAGATGATGAACTAACTATGTGGATCGACGACATTTTCAGCTATGATGGGTGGGACCCGCTAGACGCTGATGCGGTTGTGCTTTACAACGTGGAATTGAAGGTTCCATTCGCGGGATTCGAGAAGGGAACAACCTTCAATTCGATGGTCTGGAACTTTGGAGAGGGTTATCTCAATCTGTTTGAGGATGAGGGATACCGCTACAAGAAGGTGCGTCTGTCGATTCAGCAGGTTGGCGAAGTGACTTCGCATGTGGTTGAGCATGACGAGGAGGACAGTGATGAAGGGTGAACACGTCGTTGTGGCTCTGCTGTCAGTTCAGTTCTGTACATTCGTGTCGATCTTCGCCCTCATCAAATTTTGGAACGAGCCGTATCCAGAATTTGTAGAGGGTGTTCGCGTCGTATGTGTTTGCGGCGCGTTCGCATCAGCAATTGCGTTGGCGGCGTTTGTGGTGGCGATGGGCCTGTAGGAAAGGATAGAATATGAAACTCACATTGGCACAGTGGATGGAGAAAGAGGGCGTCAAGTCCCTCGATGAGATTTTGACGCAGTACGATCTGCTGGATTCAGTACAGCCAGCGCTGTGTAGCGAAGGCTGTGAGGTTGAGCCGGACGGAACGTGTCCGCATGGTGGCGTCGCTCTGACGATGGCATTGGGGGTGATCTAATGAAAGAGGTCATCATCATGCGCGGGATTCCCGGCAGCGGCAAGACGACGTGGGCAAAGAAGATGTGGCCGGACGCTGTGCATTGCAGCGCCGATCACTACTTCACGCAAGAGGGAGAGTATCGGTTCGATGCGCAGTTGTTGAAGGAAGCGCATCGGGCGTGCTTTGACAAGTTCAAGCGGGCGCTTTACGACAAGGCGCCTATCATCGTGGTGGACAACACGAACACGCGGCTGTTCGAGTTCGCTCACTATATCTATGAGGCGCTCATGATGGACGACTATGAGGTTCGCGTTGTGCGAACTGAGTGCAGCGTTGAAACGGCGGCGGCTCGTGGGACTCACGGCGTACCTTCTCACAAAGTAGCGGAGATGGCCGCAAGGATGCGGCCATACTACAACGAAGCGATCCTCAATACGGAGATCGAGAGGGAGATTGCGTAATGCCTACAATCAGCGTGAGAACGCCGAGAATCGTGTATATTCTTCAGCGCGAATTCGAGGGCAAGGTACAGTGGTTGTCTAGCTACGACGCTTCCACTGGAGAGCCGTTTTGGCGGTTCGTAGAGGTGAAATCTTTGCCGACCAAGATAGATTTTTGGCCGATGCCGTTTAGATCAGAGGAGTTTGCTCGGTTGATAGGATCGTATGTGGCAAGTGGTGCGTACGCGATTCTAGAAGCTGAGATTGATCCTAACAACAACGAAATCAACGTGATCAAAGTGTGGGACTACAGATGATAATTAACACTAGTAGGTACATCACGGCACGGAAGTGCTGGCGCATGGCGTTTAACGAGACGCATCGGCGACTGGCGGAGGGCAAGGCGTGGGCGCTCATTGATGGAGGGAGTGTTCACGCTGGAATCGCGACGGGATTGGCGAGCGGCAATTGGGATGAGGCGAAGCGGGATGCTCTCGCCGAGTTCGATAAGTCGCAGGAGAACAACCCGTTTCAGGCGTTCGAGTTTCAGGTTGTAGACGAACATCGGACGCTAGTAGAGGCGATGATCGAACTGTATGCGCGCGAGTACGATGGGACGGGCTGGATCGTGTTGCAGCCGGAATTGGAGTTCACCTACGAAATTCCTGGCACGCTGCATGATTGTATCTTCGTGCCGGACAGCGGACTTTACTCGCCGGACTTTAAGGAGCAGCAGAAAATCGCTGACTCCATATTGGAGGGTCGGTGGAAGCCCGCTAAGACGGAGTTGAAGCCGCACTATCTGACGGGGAAGTGCGATGCGATCGTGCAGCAGGATGGCAACATCTGGCTGTTCGAGCACAAAACTACGTCGATAATGAACGAGGGATTCTGGTCCCAGTGGTTGATGGACATTCAACCGCGCGCCTATCTATGGGCGATCTGGAAGATGTTGGGTATTATGCCGAAAGGTTTTGTGCTCAACGCTATCTTCAAGCCGACCGAGCGGCAGCTGGCACAGTGGAACGCCAAGAGGCGCGGCGCTGACGTAAAGAGTGCTGAAGACTACTTGAAGTTTGAGAGTCGGAAGTACCTCTGTAGCGAAGCAGAGATCATGTCTGTCGAGCGAAAATTCAAGTGGTTGGGCGACGAGTGGGAGGGCCGCATCAAGAGCGGTATCTTCCCACTCGCCGATTTGCGTACGACGTGTTTCAGTTACAACAGGCCGTGCGCGTTCACGAATATGTGCACCAGCGTTAGCGGAGAACATCTGGTCGAGGACCCCAATTCGTACGATCATTGTGACTTGCGGGAACTTGATTATGTGACGAAGCGGCTGTATCACATTGAAGAAGCAGAAAAGCAAGAAGCAGAAAGGGAAGAAGACAGTGGCACTTTCTAAGGAATTGATGGCGACGACAGGGAGGCGTGCTCCCGGCATCGTCGTTTACGGCGGACCCGACATGCGAAAGACGTTCGGTATCAGGACGCTTCCGCCTCCCATCTTCATGATTGACATGGAAGGTGGGAGCGGAAACCTGCTGCCGTGGACGCGGTATGTGCTGTCCTTCTCGGATGACGAGACTGATACGCCAGAGACTACGGAGATCACGAAGGCGGAGCGGGAGGCGGCGTGGGAGTTTACGAAGGATGCCTTTACCATGCGCAGCAAAGCGTACGAATGGAAGGCCGAATCGGTGCCGCCGCCCGGTCCGCTCATCGACGTTATCTCCATTGATCCGTTGCGGTCGGAAGCGTATCCGCAAGTGTGGAAGCAGTTGGAGAACTTCCCCGTTGAGCTGTATAACTCCATTGTGGTTGACTCCCTGATGGAGTTTGCGGTATCGACGCAGACGTTCCAAAAGTCTCGTGTGAAGGGTAGTAAGGGCGAGACGTTGGAACCGCGCGCGCTGACGATGCAGGAAACGGCGGCGTGGAGTCCCGCGCAAGAGCGTGCTTCCATCTTATTGCGGATGATGCGATCGTTGCGCGATAAGGGAATCGTTGTTGCGGCGACGAGCGGCGAGTTCATCGAGAAGGAATATGTGACCACTCCGTTCGCTCAGCAGAAGGGGCAGCGTGAGGAGCCGTACAGCGTTGTCGGAAGTCCTACCATGCCGGGCCGCTTGACCACTGAGATTAAGCACCTTGGTGACATCATTCTGCACGCGCGGACGAGCGGAACGAACGTAATTTGGGAGCGGGCCCGCAAGACGATTACGGAGGGAAGTCCCGCGTTTTGGGAGACGAAGGATCGGTTCGGTCGTCTTCCCGATTACGTTGCCCCGTCGTACTTCGAGGTTTTGCAGTACGTCTACGGCAAGGACGCGACGAAGAAGCTGTACGATGAAGCGTACAAGAAGGTGGGTGCCGCGTGAATCAAGAAGCTAAGAAGCTGTGGCTCGACGAGTTGAAAGCGGTCGAGCAGGCTAGGGGCTGTCTGAGAGATGGCAACAGGTTCTGCGTCGCAGGAGCGTTATGCAACGCTTATGTGAAAGAAACTGGCAAACTACACTGGCATTATGACTGGCTAGCCAACTACGATAGATCGTGGGTGGCCGTGCCTCCATTAGAGGTAATTGAGTGGGCAGAGATTCCCACAGCGCTTCTAGATAATCTGATGGGGCTTAACGATGGTGGAACAGGCTTCGAGAAGTTGGCGAAGATGATTGAGGAGGAAGCGTAATGGATGAAGCGAAGATGATGGCGCAAGTGATACGGAACCTCTTGGATGCGATCAATGGTATCCACCGTAATTTCTTGGAGCTAGAGAAGCGAGTCGACGAACTCTCAGAGACGGTCAAATATCTCAGAGAGTGGAAAGAAGATCAAGCGTGGAAAGAGGACCACAGTGGAACAAGCTCTTGACGGGATGGTAGCGGTTCTTGTTGTGTTGCTGGTCGCCGCTGTTGTTGGTGGTGCGATCATCACACGCAGTATTCGCAAAGACAAGTAACGAGTTTCCCACGCCCGCGTAGTTTTGTGGGCTAACTACTAACCACTAACCAACAGAAAAGGACAAAACACAAATGAGTTCCCCGTTTGAAAGAGAAGTTGTTGACGAGATGCCGGAAGCGCCGGAAACGACAGGCGCGTTCGACGCATCGCTCCTTGCGGACGTCAAGAAGATCAGCACGCTGATTAAGGAAGGCGTCTACAAGGTGAAGATCGTGGAGTGGGAGTTGAAGTTCCCCGCTCAGAAAGAGGATGACGACGAGGACGACAGCAAGAAGAAGAAGCGGAAGGAATACCACTTCGACGATGGCACCAAGATCGGCGTGCAGCCGTACTACAACTGCACGCTGTCTGTTCAGCAGGAGCCGTATCTCGGTACGAAGTTGTGGCAGATGGTGAGCTGGTGCTCGGACGACGTGTGGGATGCGGCGAAGCGCGGTGACAAGGGCGCTCAAACCATGATCAACAATCGCCTCTCGACGGCGAAAGAGATCATGGCGGCGGCGAACTTCAACGCGACGGGCGCGGCCAACTTCAACGAGTTTCTGGACAGTCAGCCCGAATTTCGGGTGAAGGTTCGGAACGTCCCGAAGCGTGTGCAAGACGCGAAGGGGAAGTGGGTCGCCACGAGCGAGAAGCGATCGGAAGTGGGCGAGATTCTTCCGCCCATGAAGGGCCGCTAGTGCTGCATAGGGAGGGGCGCAATCCCCTCCCTATCTGTGTTTCTACAGAAAGGACGGACATGACAATCACACAATTTGTGGAGCGGGTGCGAAAGCATTTCAAAGACTCACCCGAAAACGTCGTGGGGTAAGAATGAGCTGGAAGTCGAATTGCTCTATCTAACCCTGGTAATATTGGAGGAGGAGAGCAAGGAGAAAAAGGATGGAGGCGAAGAACCAGGAGCTGGAACGCCTGTTGGGACATAAGCTAACAAGCGTTGAGAAGTTGCGGAGTATCTTACGGGAGTACGGTCCTGAAAGTACCGTATGCGTTCACATTAAGAGCAAACAGTTCGGCGGGTTGAGAAGCATGAATCTGTTTGCAGTTGACGTGGACGAATCACTGGACGTTGTTACGTTGGTGTTTGCAGAGGAGACAGCAGATGACAGAAGCTGAACAGAAGCAGCAGCAAGAGATAGAGGCGGCGAGTCAACAGATGGCTCTCCGTCAAGCGAACAACGCAATGGTCATGCAGTATTTGCAGGAGTTGAGAGTGTGGGTGGTTCGTTCGACACACCTGCTCTCGACCATCGAGTTGTCGCCAGATGTGCGAGAGGCGATCGCGGACGAGTTGTTGTTTCTGGCGGGGATGGTTGCCAAGCCGGAAGCGCTGCTCGAAAGGAAAAGAAAGGAGTAACGGAGTGAGAGCGGGCCGCTGTGATCGGTGCAGCGGCCTTCTCGTAATTGCCGTTTTTTATTTATGAATACTCGCTTCCACTCATTGTTCAGTTGGGTAGTTAGAGAGTCCAATGACTCGTTTCTGGTCCACCGTATGCGGGAGTACGTCAAGACGCTTGACGAGCAGTACCCGTCGACGATGTGCACTTGCGATCCGCTCTGTCCCGTGCATCGTCATGCGGAGCGGGACATGTCCAAGTTTACGGAGGAGAACTACAGGATTGCGCTCAACTTCATCATGTCGATGGAGGACCACATCGAGCGTATGGGGCGTACGGACAACTTCTGGAAGGGGCGCGCCAATTGGCTCCGCATTATGAAGAAGGATATTGGCATCTTGGAGGTTAAGAAATGAGCCTACCCATCCTAGCTGAGAGCAAGAAGGGACCAAGATGTCATGAGTGTACTCTGCGACATAGGCCGGGACCTGTGTGGGGACGTGGAGATCAGCGTGCTCAGTTCATTTACATTGGGCACAAACCCGGCGAGAAAGAAGTGGAGCAAGGCGAGCCGTTCGTTGGAGCGACGGGAAATATTCACAACCGTCAGCTATTTGAAGCGGGCCTATCCCGGTCACGCGGGTACTACACTAACCTTGTCAGGTGTTTAACGGAGAACAACCGTGACCCCACAGAGCATGAGATTGCGTGCTGCAAGCCGCTTCTAGACCACGAGCTAGAGCAGCTGAAAGAGGCCAAAGTTGTTGTAGCGGCTGGAGCGATGGCGCAAGAGAATGTGCTCGGCGGGTATTCGACACTAAATACGATCGAGCCGCTGGCGTCCTCCATGTTAGCGTATGATTTGAGTGGTATGAGTGTGTTCAATCGGATGGGTACGGTTGAGCAGCGCGATGGTAGGCTCTGGATGAGTACGATCCATCCAGCGTTGATTATGCACATGCCCGCATTTTGGGACGTGAGCGTTCAGCATTTGCGCAAGGTGAAGGACATGCTGTCTGAGCCGCCGGAACTACCACGTCTGTTAGTGGAGCCAAGCGATGCAGATGTGCGGCGACACATAGAGGCGGCAAGAGACTATGGCTTGTTCGCCGATGACGTGGAGACCAAGCAGGACCCTGACGTTGAAGAAGATGATTATGTGGGAACGGATAAGCTCGTAGATATGTGCGGCTTTAGCGCCATTCCATACGAAGCGGTCGTACTAAAGCCTCACCGTTTCCATTTGGTGCACGAACTGTGGCGGGACGAGAATGTGTGGTGCGCCGAGCATAATGGGGCGTACGATATGTTCTACAAGTCGAGGATAGCAGAGCAGCGTAACAAGCTGTTCGATACGCTGGTTGGCGCACACCTGCTGAGGAGCTGCGACAAACGCAAGCCGTTGAAGCCATACACTCTGTCGATGTATACGAACCTACCGTATTACGGGCGAGATTTAGAGCCTGTCCATCGGAGGGCGTACAACGCGATGGATTGTGTAACTACCTTCATTGCAGCACAGAAGATTAGTAGGGAGCTGAAGCGGGAGAAGTTGTGGGAAACATTCACCGGGTTAGAGATGCGTATGGTTCCAATCGCTGAGCGCTGGCGCATCGAAGGTGTTCGTGTCAATGCGAAGCGGGCGGAGGAACTGAAAGCATTTATCGAGCGGCGTGTCGAGCTAGGAGAAGAAGCTCTGGTGAAGCTGGTCGGATTCGACATAAATTGGAAGAGTCCGAAACAGGTGAAGGAGCTTCTGTATGATAAGTGGAAGTTGCCCGTTCAGACGAAGCGGGATAGATCGGGCGGCAAGACGAAGTATAGAACGACGACAGACGCCGAAGCCCGCATTAAGTTGATGCGGTGGATCGAGGAGAAGCCGCTGCGCAAGAAAGCGTATGAAGTGCCGTACGCATATCTGACGTTGCAGGGATTCCTAGCGGGTGAGAAGAAGAAGCTGGAATACTTTGGCCGCGTCGATCCTAAAACATCGACGATTCACCCGCATTGGAAGACGTATGGTCAGCACTTCATGCGTCTAAGTAGTACACCATCGTTGCAGAACTGGCCCAAAACGAGCGTGAGTGAATGGGGCGGCGGGAAGGTGGATACGCGGTCGATGGCTAAGCCCATTGAGGAAGAAGATGTTGAACTTCCATCGCTGCGATCCATCATCATACCGGATCACGACGACGACCTGTTCATCTCGTGCGACTTCGAGCAGATTGAGCTTTGGTTGTACGCCGCTCAAACGAAGTGTAAGTGGTTGCTGGAGCAGTATGAGAGTGGAGAGTACATTTACGGCAACATCTACGAGGAGTTTTTGGGTCAGCCGTTCTTTCAGCCGGGAAAGCCGCGCACCAAGAAGTATAAGCTGCCGACGGTGAGCGACAAGATGTTGCGGGAGGCGAAGACGGTGCCACTCGGCTTTCTGTACGGCAGACAGGCAGAAGCTGTAGCGGCTCAGTATAACTGGCCCGTTGCTCGAACGATGGAATGGCGTAAGCGTTGGTTCGCTAAGTGTCCAGAGCTGTTAAAGTCCTATACGCAGGACGAGTTTAAGGCGGCGCAAAGCGGCTGGCGTATGCGCTATCCGTGGTACGTCATTCGCTTCCCTGAAATGTCAGTGACGCAAGTGTATAACGCACGCGGTCAGGCGGTTGCGGCGGGCGTGTTAAAGTCAACAATCATTCTGCTGGAGCAGGAGTTGAAGCGATTCGGGAGGGAGAGAACAAGAACGAAATTGTCGGTTCACGACTCAATCACGGTGAACGTGCATGGCGGTAAGAAGGATCGTCAGCACGTCATAGAAGTGTATGAAACTGCGATCAAACCTGTGATGGAACGACCAATTCCAGAACTGGATGGGTTCCGTCTGAGACACGAAGCGACGGTCGGCGACGAGTTCGACTGGAACGACGTAGAATATTCCAAATGGAAGGAGCGTTATGACTGAGAGTGAGTTGAAATCATGTCCGTTTTGTTCTGGTTCAGCATTGTTGTGTTATCCAAAAACGTCTGTGCAGCATTTTCATATGCTATGTTCTATGTGTGGCGCGCACGGCCCTTCTGCTCACAATAGAGAAGATGCCATGACGCTATGGGAACGTAGATTTGGCCCGCAGAGCCTGCCTCTGCCGATCACCCCCACCACATACCACATCAAGCTCTACGGAGCGAACCATACTCTATGCGGGGTCCCTTTGTGGCGCATCGGTATGGACATCGCCTCTCTAATGTGCAACATCAAACCTACCGACTCCATCTGCCCGGACTGTCAACGAATAAAGACATACAACTTCCTACCCACTCAACCGAAAGGGGAACAAGATGAAGAAACTCTACCTTGACACTGAAACGACGGGCATCGACCCTGACAAACACTCCATCTATCAGGTGGGCGCCATCGTCGAAATAGATGGCCGCATCGAGGAGCGCGTCAACATGAACATTCGCCCGTGGGAAGGCTCCCTTATCAGCGTCGGCGCCGTCCCACGCAACATGAGCACTATCGACGGCTTTCGCCTATGGCTCAAAGAGCAGCCCGCTTCCATCGACCAGTTCAAAAAGTTCATGCGCATCCTCCAATACTACGTCAACAGGTACGACAAGCGGGACAAGTTCTGGTTCATTGCATACAACGCCCAATTCGACGACAAGTTTATGCGGGCATGGTTCGAGAAGCACAACGAGAAGTACTACGGTTCATACTTCTGGTGGCCTCCAATCGACGTTGCCGTTCTTGCCGCTCACCATCTACAAGATGAGCGGCCAGCGATGGAAAACTTCCAGCTAGAGACGGTCGCCACTAAGCTCGGCGTCCGCACAGAAGGTGAAGCGCACGACGCCACGGTCGATATTGAGTGGACTCGCAACATCTACTTGAAGGTGACTAATGGCAGAACCTCGTGACTACGGCGCTGAAATCAGCAAAGTAATAAAACTGCTGTCGGCGCGCAAATTCGACAGACACTCCGAACCCGGCGCTCGAATTTTCGAGAACGCCGTCAAATGGATGACGAACTTTCCGTCATCCATTCCGAATTGGGAGCAGCGTAAGCAAGAACTGTTCAAGGCTATCTGTTCCTCATTCTCAGTAAGCGAGTCCGCTCTACAAGCGGCTATCGTCGGCATCGCCTTACCGACCGCTGAAACGCTCCAATCAATCAAACATGCGCAAGGCGACGAGGAAATGTGGCAAGCCATTCCGCGAGGCGGGTGGTTCGAGAATTACGCTAACTACACGATGGAAACGGAGTCGCCACTCTCCTACCATATGTTCATGTCACTCGTACTGCTCGGCACCTGTCTAGGCCGCCGCGTCTACTTCGACATGGGCTTTTTCAAAATCTATCCAAACTTTCCAGTAATCCTCATTGGTCCAACGGGTCGGGTCAAAAAGACGAGCGCCATCGACGTAGCCACCAACATCATTAGAGAGCTTGAAATATGTCCGGTCATGGCTGAAAAGGTGACACCTGAAGCGTTAGCCACAGCGCTCCAAGAATCGGGACAACAACTAATCTACGCGCCAGAATTCTCATCCACTTTCAACAGACAAAAGTACAACGAAGGACTTATCACCACTATCATTCGATTGCTAGATTGTCCCGACCGTTTTGTCATTCGTACTCAGACGCGCGGCGAAGAAGTTGTAGAGGACGTTGCTCTCTCGGTAGTGGGCGGCACCACCATGTCTCTCCTAATCGGTAGCTCGCCAGATGCGGTAACCAGCAGCGGCTTTCTGAACCGATTCGTCCCCGTTTTAGAGCACGGAACCGACAGAGTATTTCCGCTTCCGCGTCGAGGCTCTCGTCAATTACTCGAAAAGTTGTACGAGGACATCGAATGGATGCGACAACAAACTAACGTCGTTGATATGCACGCCGATACCCTAAAGCTGTACGACGAATGGTACAGGGAGCGGCGTTCATTCCTTTCCGGTCGCGCGGACGAAATAACCGTCGAAATTCTGGAGCGGGGACACGTCCATCTTCTGCGAACGGCAATGCTCATACACTTGGTACAATGCAAGAGTAAGTCAGTCTGTACCACTTGCTTTAAGCACGCCGTCTCTATGATGACATACGCCGAATCTAGGATTCCTGCGCTAGTACAACAGATGACGCAGGTATCGACGGCTCACGACGCAGACTTCATACTACAAAAGATGTTGGCAATGCAAGGTATTGCGGATCACAGCCGACTACTCCGCGCTGTCCAACATCGTATGGATGCCGCCAACTTCAAGCGCCATATGACCACGCTTATCGAGTCTGGTAGGGTGCGCGAGGAGAAGCGTATGAGTACCAAGTTCTACGTTTTGGTTGTTGGTCAGGAGGTTCGATGAAAGAACAAACAAAGAGTGCTGTAGACGAAATCTTAGAGTTGGCAAAACGTGGTTATTCCGTCAAGATAAACGCAGAACTGTCGTTTACTATTGACGAAATTCTCGAAGTCTTTCCGGCCCGCCGTTTCTATCGCATTAAGGGGACGAAGCTGGAAGGTAACTACGAGAAGATTGGCGACGTGCTCAACAAGTACAATATGTTTCCGGCGGGTGACGCATGAGAATCGCAAACGATTGGAGTAAGGAGGCTCGACAGTTAGGCTACAAAAGCGCCAAAGAGATGTTCACCGATCTGTACGTCACTAAGCGTATGACGCTTTCAGAGATTGGTAACGTACTAAGCGCTTCGCCGACAGCGATAAACATGGCAATCACCAACAATGGAATTCAGTTACGCGGCAGGGGAGGTCCTAACAATACTAAGAGCGTGCTAGACGCCATTGACGACTTGGAGCTTTTTACCGAGAAGCCTTTGGCGTTAGCTGCGCGCTTGAACGTAAACAAATCTCTAATTTACAAGGAGCGAGCAAAACGTGCAGGTGTCAGTGGGAAAGAGCGTAAAGTTTCGGGAGACGTCGTGGCTAATCCAGAAGATCATCAAGATTGAAGGTGAGGCAATTGCCACTTGTAACTCCGAGCAGTACATGGAAGAGTATGAGGGCAGCGACGTTACCATCGAAGGTATTGACGTTGATGAATTCGGCATAGGCGATCGAATCAGCGTCAGTTTCACAGAGTTAACACTAACCAACGATAACGGTATCCATACCGTCTATCTTGAATTCAAAGCAAAGAGGAGAGAAGAAGATGAATCTGTCGGAAGACCTGAAGCAGATGCGGCAGGAGGAGAAAGCAAAGCTGAAGAAGCCTAACATCTTGAAGTTCAAGGCGTTGGGCGACGGACTGACCGTAGAACACGTTATCGGTAAGCGTATTCTAGTCATTCCGGTTGAAGCGTATACGGACATGGATCGTGTCGAGAAGGCTGGAACCATCATCATTCCCGACACGGTACGCGAAAAGAATCAGCCGCCACCTTCAACCGGGATCGTCGTTCAGATGGGATCGCAATGCGTTTGCGAAGAAAATCGTGCTTCCAACGGTAGCCTCTTGGTGAACGAGGGAAGCATGATTATGTTTAGCAAGTATGCGGGGAGCGATTTCAATATCGACGGGCGCACCTACAAAGTGCTCGATCTACAAGAAGTGATGTGTACGCTGGTTGACACGAAGGGAGTCGTGGGGGCCATTACCGATGGGGACAGTCAAGGTCAAAATTAACGGCGTGAAAACGGAGATCAACATGGACGAAAAGCTGTTCATGACGGTCGACGAAATGAATAAACTGTTGCTGGAGCTGAAGAAGAAGTGGCCCAAAGCCAAGACCCAAATCGCTCTCAACATAACCCCGCTGCCGGATGGCAGGCGAGTCTACCTCGTCTATCTAACATTCGACAGCGCGCCACGCTTTCTAGGAGACTACCGATGAATCAATCCGAATACCTCAAAGAGTTCGAGTCCTTCACTCAACAGATGCTGGCAACGACCCGCGCAAAGAACGCCGACTATGCAGACGCCAGAGACGCCTTTGCCAACTTTCGCGCGGTCGAACATCTGTCAAACGGAAAGATTGATGCCTTTGACGGTATCATCACCCGCATGACGGATAAGCTGACGCGCATTATCAACCTTCGCTTTCGTTCCAACGTTGCAGCTGTGGAAGAAAGCATCGAGGACTCGGCAAAGGACCTTGCTGTCTACGCCGTCATCCTCTACCTCTACCTCAAATCGAAAGGAGCAAATTTAGGTGAACCGATTCCTACTCTCAACGATCCTTTTTAGCGCCATAACGCCGAAGCAGTAAGAAAAGAAATGGGGAAGGCGCGAGTCACTACACCTTCCCCATCCTATCCACTTGGCGTTTACGTTAGATTACTGGATCACCTCCCTTCCCTCCTAAAAATAAATACTTCGCGCACCAACCTCATTTCGGCTTGTAGAGCCGCCAAATCTGTGCTCAACTTCTCGATTTGTTCTCTCGATTTCTTTACCTCCGTTACCAGGTTGTTGACGTTGCTACGAAGTTCAGTCATTGATACGATCACCGTAATAACTACAACGGCAATCTGTATCAGGAATTTGGTACCGGGATGCTCGATGTTCCACCAGTTAAACTGCCGAGTTTCGCGCGGTTCCCTTGTATCCTGATTTTCCATTCCCACCCTTCCCAGTCTTGATTGCTACCGAGTTTTTCGGATTGCACGCATCTTTGTCAGCCTTCAAAACTGAGCCTTTGACGGCTGAGTTCTGGCTGGCGGGCATCAAATTCTGTTTGTTCACTGTTCGCTCTCCTTCTTCTCGATCTTGGTACCATCCGGCTTATAGTCGAACGCCTTCGTGCCGCTAACAGCTTGCAGGATAACAGCTGCAAGACCTACTCCCATAGCAACTTTGGGTGGTAGTACGGCTTTCATTGTCGGATCTTGACTAGCCCAAATAACGGCAGTAACAGTTGCTACTCCCGCTACTTGCAGCCAGCCTCCCAGTTTCTTAGTGAACTTCACTGTAGAAAACCTCCCAATGCTTTATGAACTCCCTGATCCATCTTCTTCTCATCCATCGGGACAAAGCCGAGAAGGCGTTGCCAACTTAGAGAATCCTCGTTGATAATGGCGTCCGCCACATTTTTCATGGCGAGTCCACCGGGCACACTCATAGGAAAGATCAGTCTGCCAACTTCGCGGCGGGCGTCCGCTCCTCTCGAATCGTCAAAGTTCGCAGCCATAGGCAAATTGATTAGCGCAGTTGTTGTCGGTCCACCGCTCCACTGAGCGGGATTGTGAAACACCCAACTTGCGGTATCAATGCCCATATACTCGCCCGCGTTGAGAATGGCCGTGTGAATGGCCGTGAGTCTTCCGAGCGCCGCTAGTCTATCTTTAGCGGGCATATCGTTTCCCACACCACTCAGCTTGCGCATATACTCGACGTAGTTCATAGGCCACGTTCCATACTGTCCGAGCACACGACCAATCGTATACTTGTAGGCTCCCGGCGCATTGCCTCTCGTATAGTCCCAATTGGTCAGCTTGACCATTTCAGCGGCCATGTCGTAAACCCACTTCTTACGATCGTTGCCGCCAGCGGCCAGCGCTTGCTGTGCTCCCATCAGGATATCGTTGCGTCTCGACTTATCTAAGAAGATCAGCTTCGAGTCACTGAGAAAGTCTTGCGTCACGCCCTTCCCCAACGCATCATCAATGGTGTCGGCAAATCCACGAAACGCCGTCGTTCTCACCCAGTTGTTACCCCACTGTAGCGCCTCCAACGACTTGTCGACTACCCTATTCGTCAACGATTTTTCCTGACCTGATACCAGCGTCTCAATATCCCGCGAAATGAGGAGCAGTCCTCTGTTCACCATCTCGTCCAGGATTTGCGGGTCCTTCCACTTTGTCACCATCGAACCCATCGCCTTCATGCTATTACGCATACCGAGAATCGGTACAGTTGTTAGAAAGAAGGTAATAGGATCGCGCATAATAACGGCGGGACGAAACGCCAATCCGCCCGCATAGCTGTAAGTGATCCACTTTGCGAGCGCGTCTTGCGCCGTCAAATCAGCGTCGGGAATCATGTTGCGTACGCCGGGCGTACTGCTAATCTTGGCCCAACCGGGCAACTTGTCGTCGATCGTCGTCATGATCTCGCGGTATGCACTCAACACATTGTTGACCGCTGAGTACACCATCTTTGCCGATTGATCGGGCTGGCCCTTCATGTAGTTCAGATGGTTCACGAGGAATGGTCTGATAGATCCCAACACATAGGAGCCATCAGCCGCTTTCTCATTGATCATCTGCTTTGCGAGATTTAGGTCCTCGCCGAGCCACTTCCGCTTGCTGGCAAAGTTGATGAACGACTCGATGATGTGATACGCATTTTCCGTCGACGGGTTGAGATATCCGGCGCGCACCCCATTCGTAAAGAACTGTTCCTCTGTGGGGTCCAGCGTCTTCTTTCCGTAGACCAACTCGTCGGGAAAGTCGGCGGTCACAAAATCAGGATCGTTCAGACGTTGCACGAGCTTGCCTCGCCAATTCTGAATGTACGCATTGATGTCGTACCCATACAAATTCTTTAGGGGGTCCATCACCTGCGTCCTAATCTTGGTAAGATCGGCAATTTCGCTTGGCGTTAGGTTGAGCGCGGAGGCTGCCATGTTTCTTTCAATATCGGATTTTGCCTCCAAGTACGAGTTGAAGTCCCGCAAGCGCTGGTGACCGTACTTCTTGAACGTGTCGTGAAGCGGCTTTCTGAACGTCTCAATCTCGTTTATGCGAGCCTGTTCCAATCGTTGCAACTTGATCATTTGCTCGCCTAGCATTGGCACGTTGTGCTTAACGGAGAACGTAGTGATCCAGTCGGTGAACGGTCTAAAGAACGCGGAGAATACGCCAACGCCAGCTTGAATAGGCTCGTTCAATCCTAACAGCGAAGGCTCGGCGGCGGGTGCTCCAGCGCTAGGCGGCGTTACTCCCGCAACCTTAGCCATAGGCTGCCACTTCGTCATGTTCGTTAGTACCGAGTCGTCTACCAGCGTGGGAGCATTGATAGGTGCCTGATTCTCCGCGAGAAACTCGTTGAGCAGGTTGCGATCCTTGAAGTATCGTTTCTCCTTCGTGGCCGAATCGTAGACCGCGAACATTCCCTTCTCATACCACACCTTCTGCCCCTTCGACCGCAATCTCATATCGGAGATGCTAGCAATACTGCGCTCCGAGAACGATTCGAGAGAGTCCAGCTTACGCTGCGCGATGCGGGCCATGACTCCCTCTCCAACTACATTCTCCCGCATCGACTTAACCATGTCGAGGAGTTCGCCGCGAAATTCTTCTGGCGTCGACTTGAACGCTTTCGCCATCGCGTTGATGGTGAAGATATCGTTGTGGCGAAAAGCGGTCATGGCCCTTACAGTGAACTCTTGCGGCCATCGCTGCAACAGCTCGGAGCCCCACCAATCGCGATAGAACTTTCCAATCTCTTTGTCAAAGTTTAGTCCGTAAGCTAGCGTCTTCTGGCCCCACTCCGAATTCTTGAACAGTTTGTTAAGATCGAAGTAGGAAAAGACGGAGTGCATCGTCTCATGCCATACAGATTCACGGCTCAAACCGTTCAACGAGTACATGATTTGAGGCGTTTCACCGGGAACGGAAGGAGCAGACGCAGATTGTGCCCCTTTCAACACCCCTTCAACGTCGTTGATCCATTGTCCGCTAGGAGTATCCTTCAAGAGTGAGGGAGGGGGAAACGGTCTTTTACCGTTGCGCCAAGCCGCAAGTCTATCATAGAACTCGGCAGCGCTCGTCGCCCCACGACCACGCAAATTGTTAGCGATAGCTTTCAGTTCGTCTGGTGTGACGTTCTTATACTTAGACCACGTTAGCATATCCAAGTAAGCATCAGCCATGTTGTCGTACTGATTTCCCGTAAGCGTGGAGGTAAACGCCTTTCTCTCTCCGTACTCAATGTTGTAAGTGTTAACAACATTGCGCTTCATCAGGTCAGAGATGCTCGTGCCTTCTGGCACCCACGGCTCGTCTGTAGCCGACTTACCAGCGTTTAGCACTTCCTCAAACGCTTTGCGGTCATTCTCTTTGAGCCACATCATCGCCTGTCCACGAACGGACGGAGGCTCCGTCGCACTCTTTGCGATTTCTACCATCTTTCCCACCGTCTCAGTGGTGGACGAAGGCGACTCCATAAGCAGTTTGCGCATCAGCGCCGAGCGCTTCGTAGTGTCAAAGATCCATCTGTCCTCCACACCATCAACAGCTTGAAGCCAGCCCTCCTCCTGCAACGTCTGTAGAGTGCTGCGGGCCTGCGCTTCTGGAACAGCGAAGCGCTGCGCAACAGCGCGAGGCGTCAAATTCGGCAACTCATAGATTTGAGCGCGAAGCGCGTCTCTGAATCCCTCTACCTGATTGTCTGGCAATACTGCGCGATAGATGGATACACCATTCCCAATGTCTTCGAGCTGCCCGCGCTGCTTCAGCGTCGATAGAAGCGTGTCGGCCTGTGCATCATCTAATCCAAACTTCTCGTTCAGAGAGCGATACGTTACAGGCTCGCCGCTTTTCATCTTGGTGATGAACTTGGAGAGATTGCCAATATCCGGCTTCTCTTTTGGAATAGGAAAGTCGAACACTGGCTTTACCGTTGGAATATTTCCAATGCCGGTGCCGATGTTGGAGAGCGGCATTTGAATCAGGCCGTCATCCATCGCTTGCGTCTCAATCTTGCGAAGCGCCGCATCAATCTGTTGAACGGTGCCAGACATGGTTTCGAGGGATGCGCCATTGGCAAACACCTTCGTATCCAATTTGTCTAGCGTCGTCTGTACTGTCTTGCCATTCAGAGTGATGGTAGCCGTGCCCGTTCCGCCGGATGAAACTACGTCAAGCGGACTCTTTGGAAGGCCGAGCTGTCGGACAATAGCAGCGTTGTGCTGGAGCGTTTCGACCGCCTCCTTATTGATAGCTTCGAGATCGGCGACGTTGCCGTACTCAAAGACTTCGCGCACCGCTTGATACTCCTCTGGCGATAGCATTTTCGAGTCGGTGATAGCAGCGTCTAGAGCTTCGGCGGCCTTTGCAGACGCACCTTTCCGCATCATCGCTGATTTGACAGCACCGCCGCCAGCGAGCAAAGCTTCACCAGCCGCTTCAAACGCCCCGCCGATAACGGCACCCTTTACAGCGGCAGCCCAACGGTCGCCCTCCGCCTCTTTCATACCGTCAATCGCGCCTTGTGTAATGGCACCGACGGCGATACGCTGGCCCGCACTTGCCATCATAGGACCAGCAACGCGAGCGCCATTCACAATCTGCGTGCCTCGTACAGCACGCATAGCTGGAATCAGATATGGAAGATAGCCCGCCGCCGTCCCTAATGCTTCTGGAATGAAAGTGTTAGAACCTTGTTCCTCAGCGATGCGCTTATACTTTTCGTAAGCGCGACCGCTCCATGACTCCTCCCGCTCCTGTTCTGTCATACCGAACAGTCCTTGAATCGGTTCAACGGCAGTCTTTACGGCGGTTGCAATTCCCAACTTCGTTTTGGGATACTGTTCTAGGTCGGTACGGCCAGTAGCCATGAATTTCTGATAAGCGAGCGATTCTGATTCGCCATTCATCATCACCCACGGCTGTATTTTGGCGTCGAAGAACTTCTGCTTCACCATGTTGAACACTTCGGTGGGCATATTCTTCGGCAGTGATGCCTGAAACTGGTTCCATTCAGAGAAGGGATTCTGTTCCATAACTATTTCACCTTGGAGGGAGCGGGACCGCCAGTGTAATCGTCAATGATCTGACGAATATTCTGCATAATCCACTTCTGATATTCTGGATTTGACGCGACAGCACGGTATACGTCTGCGAGCGCTAAGCCTCCACTAATTTCTCCAACGAAGTCCCATAGCCCGGATCGTTTAGCAGCTTCCTGCTCGACGTTAGCCTTTTCCATCGCCGCTTTCGTCATATCTTCTCGCGGCTGTAGGCGCTGGCGTTCGCCGCCATACCACGTTGGATTATTTACAGCATCAACGATAGATCCAGCAACGGCATTTGCGGTTTCTGGCGACATGCCTAACATTTTGCTACCAGCAATAGTTGCGTTACGATCAGACATCATAATCTCAGCGAGAGTCTTGACGTAATCGTTGCGCATCTCGGTGCTGAGGTCTTTTTTGCTAAGTTGCTGGACAATTGTATCCACTTCTGCGCCGTGCTTGCGGCTAAGCTCACCGAACCATCTTGTAACGTTGTCATTCGTATTCATTCTGATGGCGCCAGCGAGCTTCATTCCCTCAATTTGAACGTCGATACCTTTCTCCCATCGCTTCTCAGCGCGATCGGCACCCTTGTCCTCAAGTTTTAGCTGCTCCAAGGTCTTCTGACCCACCAACAATTGTTGGCGGATCGCATCAGTTCCAGGAATTTGCGTCAACTGAACGTATGCATCTGCAACTGGTGCAGGAAGAAGCGGATAGCGATCCGTTAAGTCTTTGCGCGCCTGCATAGTCATTTCGTAGTTTCTGAAAGCGGCGCCGCTCTCATATGGGAGCGAACCTTTACCATCGAGTATGTTGCGCGCGGCAGTTACAGATTCTGCAAGCGTCTTATACACCTTCTTTTCGAGCAGCTTCTCGGCCAGCTGAGTTTCTAACTGCTGACGCGGTATATCAGCATTGCGGAGAACGAAGCGTCCAGCATCTCCCCACGCATCTCTGCTACCAGCGCTAGCAAATACTTGCGCTACTTCCTCCAACTTGTTCGGCTCTTTGAATAGGCCGATGCGAGCGGCGAAACTTACAGCGGGATCGTTTGGAATACCTCTGAGTTGTGCTTGAATCGCGCTCAGCGTACCGTACTGAGTAAGAAGTTGAATCTGCTGCTGGTTACTGGCGATTTGCGCTTGTGCGGCGTCCGGCCTGAACTTTTGGATAAATTCCATGCCGGGAGAGTCAGGCACCGTGTTAGGATAGACGCCGAAGATTCCAGATTTGACCTGATCCCACAAGCCGGGTTTGTGCATTTGACGATAGCCACGCTGAAGCTGTCGGCGATCTGCCTCTGGTACAGCTTGCTGCATCATCAGAGGCATCATCGCATTAGCTCCGACAGGACGGCTCATGTCGGGCGGAGTCGGAAGTGCTCCCGGCTCTCGAAGGTCCATCAAGCGCTGGTCCATTGGCATAGAGCGCGGATTTGGTGCAGGACCTTGCGGAGTGCCTGGCTGTCCGAGACCGTTACCAGTCACATAGGCGAGAGTAGAATCTCCGCCGCTGGTGGGCCCGTTGGCCGTTTGTCCGGCTGGCATCGGCTGTTGAATTGCGCCGCTTGCGACTGGCGGCTGCATCTGCATACCGGGAGAGGTAAAGTCGAGAAACTGTCCAAGACTCGATTTTTTGAGCAGGCTAGCGATCTTGTTGTCGTCTACAGTGTAGCCAGCTGCGCGCATCTGTAGTGCAGCCATAGCTTCTTGCGTAGCTTTGGCTTTCTGCTGGTCCTTCTGCTGCTTAAATGATTCGAGAAAATTGTTAATTCCTTGAATCATTGAGAGTGGCTCTGGATAGGGATAGGGAGAAGTTTGGCCGTAAGGATATTGCGCTCCGTAGCCAAGACCCACGACGTTGGGTATTTGCGGACGGAACGGTTCGATGTTCGGTTGCCGCATCTGTGGCGGCATTGGGAGTTGAGGAAATCCACCCATAATGTTCTCTCCTTAGAAGCCAAAAATACCCTTCAGACCGTTGATGATGCTGCTCCAAGGCAGGCTGCCGAGACCGCCAGCCAAACCGCCGATTCCAGCTAACGTGGCAGGAAGCTGAGACGGCTGGAATTGCGGATAGAACAGCGCCGGATAGCTGTACGCGCCCTGCGAGAAGTAGGGCATCATCGGATTGTATGCGGGTTGTGTGCGCAGCCATTCCTGGTACAAACGGTTGAGCATATCTTGTGCGATTGCATACTGTTGGTTGCCGAGCTGCGAACCAACATTGAGATTGGATTGCCACAGCTGCGATAGATTGGTAGCACCCTGCAATCCCATCTGCTTCAGCATCTGCTGCAACATGACTTGCTGAAGCGCAGCCTGATTCTCATTGCCAAAGATTTGACCAGCGGCAGAGTTTGAGCCTTGCAGAAGGGCAAGAGCAGCCTGCATCGCTTGCGAGTTGATTTGCGATGAGGCTTGTCCCTGCGCGCTGGTAAGGCCGAGAGCAGCCTGCAAAGCCTGCTGCATCTTAGCCATCTGAGCTTGGAAGTTCTGCTGCGATAGCTGAGACGCCCCACCAAAACCAAAGTTGCCTAGCATACCCGCTGCTTGTAGTTCACGTTGGCGGGCCGCTTCCTGCGACTGGTAGGTCATTTGAGCGAGGAGCGCAGCCTGATCCTTCTGCGTCTGCGACATATAGTCGGTCGCAGCCGTTCCAAAGGATGTGGAGAATCGGTTGCCCGATACGTTGAACGCTTCGGAGAGATTAGCAAAGTTGCGATCGACTTGACGCTGTTGCGCCTCGATCATTTTGAGCCATGCTTGCGTCTGATCGGTTGGCAGTCCCGCATTAACTACGAAATTGCGAAGCCAGTTCAAGTCGTTAGCGCCAGTAGCGAGGAACTGATCGGGCGTCATTGCGCTCGTTCCAGTACCAGTTCCCGCACCGTTGACGGTGCCAGCCCCATTTCCGCCAGACCCTGATCCAGCAGATTGGGCGGGAGGCGTGTACGATGGAGCGGGCAGCTGTTGCCCTCCCCGCATATTGTTTAGCCACGTCGTTAGGTCTTGCGTCCCGCTCATATTGGCGTCGGAATACAGATTTGAGCCGGGCATCCCGCTACCGCCGCGAAGTCCGTTCACCCATGCAGATAGAGCGTCAGACCCATTTGTAGGAGAAGTGGTGTTGTACACCTGTTGTCCTGGCTGCATAGCGCCGGGCGTCGTCAATTGCGGAGAGCCGGAACCGAGAACATAGCTGAGTGGTGAGCTGACCGCAATGTCTGACGCTTTGACTCCACTTAGCGAGGAGCCAGGAGCCAGCGGATTGTTCGAGACGGTAAGCGGACCGTAATTCGTCTGGATCGTTTCACCGCCCGGCTTTCCAGCATCGACGTAGAACTGAGAGGGAACCGCTACAGATCCGGCGGGCGGCTTGTTCGGATTGTATAGGTCCTCTGGCTTCATGTATGGATCGAACAGACCGGGAGCGATCTTGACAAATTCGTTGGTAGGCTGGTTCGCATTGGGCACCCACGAATAGCCGTACTGACCCATCAGATTGAATGAAGCGTAGGGCGAGCCTCCCTGCGCAATCATGCCGGGAATTTGGAATCCAGCGTTTGCAAGTTCGAGTGCGTAGTTCAGACGGTCCTGTCCCGTCATGAACTGTAGCCTTTGGACGCGAGGATCTTGCGAAGCCCACCACTGTCTGTCCCACGCATCGTTGAACCATCCAGCGTATCCCGTTCCAGCCCACGGATCGCCAGGACGAGAAGTAGGGTAGCGGGGATCGGGGTCGATGAAATCCCATCCACCATTACTGTAGCGCTGACGCCGACCAGTTGCCGGATCGGTAAAGATAGAGCCTTGCGTTACGCCAGACCAATCCCACCCTGTTGCCGTCTGATACGGATTTGAGGGAGCTGGCCCTCCATAAGAAGCGCCAGGAGCACCAGCGCCAGGCGAGACGTAGCCAGGACCTGTGAATCCGCCGCCAGCTTTGCCGCCAATTTCGCCGAATGAATCGGCGACGTATGGACTGGAAGGACCGCCAGCACCCGCGCCCGGCCCTCCATATGCGCCGCCTTTTCCAGCTATGTTACCAGGATAAAAGCTGTCGGGAGCAAAAGGACTTCCAGCCGTGGTTGTAGTGTATGGAGATTGCATGTTATCCCTTCCTCTGTGTCGGATCAGGTTGCTTAAAAGCCGTCGGCGGGATCATCGGCGCCGAATAGTTGACTGGCGATTGGCCCATCAGTATGGGCATCAAGAATTGTGTACCGACGCCGCGACCGTAAGCCATATCAGCGAGAGGACGACCGACAGCTTCGCCAGTGACACCAAATTGGCGGGCAAGACTGAGAGGTTGAGTCACATCCTTGCCAGCACCACCGAACATCATTTGATCGTTGACTCCCTTGTGACCAGGACCGCCATACCCGCCGTACCAGCGTGCGAAGGTGAGAAGCGGGTCGTAGTCAGGATTTAGCCACGATCCAATGTTGTTGGCGATAGCTTGTGTGCCTCCGTCCCACGGTTGCCACGAATTCCAAACGTCTGGCAGTCGCGTTTTGTCGATCGGCGTATTGAGCGGACCAGGAAAGCTCGGCAGACCTTGACCGATCTGTCCAAGCAAGTAGGCCATCCACTGATTTTGCAGTTGAGGCGAGATGGGTGGAACGACGCCAGGAACTATTGCGTCGCTTTTGATGGGTTTACCCGTAATGTCCGTAGTTTGAACGGGTGGGGGAGTAGTGTTTCCAACCGTTCCAGCAGATCCTCCTGTTCCACCTGTGCCAGTAGGAGTGCCACCTTCAGCGCCGCCTCCCGTTTGGTTACTCGACGTATTCGTGCTTCCCGGCATACCTCCGTATAGAGGGGGAGCTGTGGGTAAGTTTGGTCCATTGATTCCTGCGTTGATGCCCGGAATTTGCGGCGGATTTCCTAGCGACCAGTTTGTCGGATCTAGCCAGAGCCAGGGCTGCTGCCACCAAAAGTCCGACTTTCCAGTACCATCCCATCCACCAAAACCGCCGCCACCGGGAAATCCGCCAGCCATTCCAGCAGAATCGTCGGTGAACCAGCCAAGGATACTATTAACGAATGACATTAGCTATCTCCTAGAGAATACCTTCCAGTTCTTTTCGACTAGGCCAAAGAGGGAAGCTATCCTCTCAGCTTTGTCATTGCTGGTGAATGTGTAGAAGTCAGAGTCTTCTACAATATTTTTGACTTCCCCAATCATGCGTTTCAGCGATACACGCGGGTCGCCGATCCACAGAGGTTCGACGTGCATGACCAATTGAACCACTACAAATCCTTTTATCTCATTATCGTTCTCTGCAACGATGATTCGTCCGACGGATGGGAGGGAGCCTCCATTCTCATCCATGA
>FRDC01000037.1_pt1 | contig 25923 bp, 35 predicted proteins | sample 1106171 | NCBI WGS metagenome assembly FRDC01 (sample SAMEA3930566, study PRJEB13176) | freshwater metagenome | biome: Drinking water system; feature: drinking water; material: water | place: Singapore | collected 2014-12-20 | reverse complement strand
GACATCCTGGCGGGGCGAGTGAGGAAGCGCGGGGTTTGGTGGGAGGGGGTGAAGTGATCGTCCTCGCTCTCGATCCAGGCACGACAGAGACGGGATGGGTGCGCTATCTCAACGGCAGCGTGCTCATGAGCGGCGTGATGAGCAATGACAGCATGCTGTTCTCGCTCGCCGAGTCATCTATCGTGGGCGCCGATGTCGTGGCAATCGAATGGATCGAGTCATATGGAATGCCAGTCGGCCGCGAGGTCTTCGAAACCGTGCGGTGGATCGGCCGATTTCAGCAGGCGTGGCGCGATCCTGATGCCGTCCTGTTCATTCCCAGGCGTGAGGTCAAGGTCGAACTGTGCGGCTCAGCAAGGGCCAAGGATGCGAACGTGCGCCAGGCGCTGCTAGACCGCGTAGGAGCGCAAGGGACGAAGAAATCGCCCGGACCTACCTACGGGGTGAAGTCGCACGCTTGGAGCGCTCTGGCGGTGGCTGTCGTGGCGAGCGCGAGGCTGGCCGCATGAGCACCCTCGTCGCCCTCTGGCTCTACGCCAACCTGGTGGGCATCGTGTGGATGCTCTGGGTGCAGGCTTGCGAGACGTGGACGTGAGCGCCAGATCAGAGCGTGCGCAGAAGGCGGCGCGCATTTTGGCTGAGGCACCGGCGCGTATCCGCGGCAAGCGTTGGACGAATGAGCAACGTGATTTCGTATTGATGGCTTTGGCCGCAGCAAGCGCTGGTCGATGATAAACGGGGTCGTACTCGCTCGTTACCCGCACAAGGCCGCGGAGTTTGCGTGGGGGAACGACGGCGGTACGTTCAAGTTCGCGCTGTCCTGCGTCCGGCAATGGGGCGGCGTGCTTGAGCATCCTGCGCAGTCGCGAGCGTTCGCGTAGGCGAGCAGACGCTGGGCTGTGCCGGTTCCCATGCCGCGCACTTGGCGCACCGTCGTTCCGCCGGCCAACTTGTGAAGCCGGGACAGGTTCTCGGCGACGATCCGGACGAGCTTTCTTTCCTCAAGGGACAGCGGGTTCTTGGGGGCCTTGTCTTTGTTCATTACCCAAGGATGGAACGTTAGTTGTTCCATAGGTGGTACTTGACATCGTTCCAGACCTGGAACAACAATGCCGCATGGACGACCTTGAATCGATTCGCGCACGTATCAGAGGGCTCGCGCGCAAGCGCTGGCCCGAGCTTTCGAAGTTGGCGAACGTGCCGTACAGCACGCTCACGAAGTTCGCGTACGGGTACGTGGCAGATCCGACCTTCACAACCGTGAGCAACCTGGTGGAGGCGCTCGACAAGATGCCTCCCGAGGAAGCCGCGGCGTGACCCATCAACTGCGACGTGGAGAAGGGGTATCTCGCCAGGCTCATAACCTGGAGTCGGCCGTTCAATTCGGCCCGTCGCTACCGTCGACAGTAGCTTCCCGACCTCGTGAGCCGAGGGTGCGAATAGGGGAGTCCGCCTCACGGCGGGGACATGACCTAACTTCGGCAGCCGACGGGCGGAGGTCACCATCCCCCGCAGTACCGTCAGAGTCGGCCGCCGGCCGGGGGGCGTTATCCCCGGTGCAGTTCTTCGGTCGGTAGTCATGTCTGCACCGTACCTAGACCCGCACGAGAGGGCACGCAAGATTGCCCACGCTCTGCGCTCGGCGGTGCAAGGCTCATCGCAGGCCGCTGTCGCCGTTGCAATCGGTGTTTCGGAGTCCACGGTCAGCCGGCTACTTGCGGAGCACCTGGACAACGTGGCCGCGATCATCGCGCACGTCGGGATGAAGACGGTTCCGGCGGACAAGGTCTGCGTGCCCGCGGCGACCTGGGCCGAGTATCAGCGGGTGTACCGGCGGGTATTGGCCAACGAGCAGGCGGCCGCGCAGATCGTGCTGGAGGATCTGGAATGAGGGAGTCCCGATAGATGACTCAGGCGCCCGAATCGCCGGATAGAACCGACATCGTGGTCCGTCACCAAGACGAGGTCCGCGTGTATGTCAACGACCACGACGACGTCGTGTTCTGGCGGCGCGACCCCGATTCGACCGATGGTGAGGTCTGGATCGTGATCCCGCGCAATTGCGTTCAAGCCGTGATCGACCGACTGCGTGCGCTGATTGCGGAGTCGGTTTGATGTCGAAAAAGACCGACGCTTGGATGCCGTTCTACGTGGGCGACTATTTGGCTGCCACATCACGCCTGACGGCCGAGCAGCACGGGGCCTATTTGTTGATCCTGATCGACTACTGGATCAATGGCGCACCACCCGACGATGACGAGGTGCTGAAAGCCATCACCCGTGTGCCGTCAAAGAACTGGCCGAAGGTCAAGGCGGCAATTCGCCCCTTCTTCAACGTGTTAGAGGGCCGCTGGATTCAGAAGCGGGCCGACAAGGAGAAAGAGCGCGCGATGGAAATAAGCGGTCAGCGCAGCGAAGCCGGGAAGCTTGGCGCTGGCAAACGGTGGGGCAAAGAGGGTGGCAACGACATGGCAAATGCCATGGCACCACCGATGGCAAACGCATCGCAAAGTGAATCACAAAACGCATCGCAAACCGGATGGCAAACGTCATGGCAAAACGATGCACCTTCACAGTCACAGAATTCAAAAGAAAAACCACCCCAGCACGCACAGTCTCAAGAGGAAAGAGCGCCCGACCTCGGGACACCGCTGCGCGCGCTTCCCGGCTTTCAGAACCCTGACCCCGAACCCCCGACACCAGCGCCAGCACCCGACGCCATGCGCGCCGGATCTCTGTCGAAACTGCTCAGGGATCAAGGCGTTCTGTGCACGCCATCGAACCCGATCCTCCTCGGATGGCTTGAGCTCGACATCACCGACCAGGAGGCCCGCGATGCGGTGGAAACGGCCAGGCGCCTGAAGCCGAAGCCCGAGCAGATCCCCATCCGCTACCTCGACCCGATCGTGCGGGAGATGCGTGAAAAACCAAAGGTCAACGGGAACCACGGCGGCGATCGGTGGTGGATGAACGAGGCGTCGATCGCGAAGAAGGCGCAGGAGCTCGGTATGACGCCGCGGATGGGTGAGGGCTGGCCCGAGTTCACGGACCGGATCAAGCAGCGGATTGCGAGCGAAGGGAGGGCGGCGTGAAACCGATGAAGGGAGGCGGCAACGGCCTGCTGGGCGTCGTCCTGGCTGCGTTGGCGAAGGCGAGCGGTCGACCCAAGCGCGAGGCGCTTGAGCGCGGCAGCGTGGCGCGTGACGCGCTCGGATGGGTCATGACGTCGAAGTCGAAGCACATGCCCCACCAGGGCAGTCAGGAGGCTGAGCGGCGGCTGCGGCAGCGCCGGCGGTCCGACTTCGTGGCGTGGAAGCCGCACCCGAGCAAGTGAACGCCGTCGATCGCATGCTGACGTTGATGATCGTCGCAAAAGGGACGCTACAGACCATGCACCCGCCGATTCGCCCGGACTACGCGGACGCCATTGAAGTCGCCGAAACCATCTTCCGAGCAATCGGCGTCATCTGATGACCCCGACCCAGTTCGTGCTCTTGATCGTCCTGCTCATCATCCTTTGGCTGCTGTTCGACGCATGAGCGCACCGAACTTCTACGAGATCCTCGGCGTTTCGCGCGACGCCACCGAGGCCGAGATCAAGGCAGCCTTCCGCCGCAAGGCGAAGGACGCGCAGCCTGTCGTCTTCGGCGAAACGAAGTTCGGATGAACCGCCGCGGCGTCCTGTCGTCCATCCTGGCGCTCGGTGCTGCGCCGGCGATCGTGCACGCCGAGTCGCTGATGCGCATCAAGCCGATCGTTTTCAGGGGCCCGGACTTCCTTCCGTGCGACGGCCGCGTCATATCTCGTGATGCCTACCCGGAATTGGTCAAGGCAGTGGCGGGCTCGATCGTGTGGTTTGCCGCTGCGGATCCAGCGCGCAAGCAACTGGTGATTCCGGAACAACGCATCTATGACGGCGAGCGCTGGCTCGCTGCTGAAGCGGTCTACAAGGAGCAGCCCCCCTGGTTCAGGGATCTGCTGCAGTTGCCTCCCGGATGATCCGTGAAACCGTCGCATCCGCCCTCGACTCTGGACTCAAGGATTCGCCCGAGCGCGAGACACCGCTTGATCGGGTGACGGCGTTCGCCGGCGCCTCCCGGTTGGGCACGCTGCTCTGGCGACTGAAGTACGCCAACGACCCGCGCGCGTTCAAACCGGCGTCGTTGCTGATCGGGAAGAAGTTGCCGCGAAACCTGCACGGCTCCATGCGCATCACTATCGCACAGCGCGCTCTGAAAGAGTGGTGCATGCCAATGTGCGAAACCTGCAACGGGGCCAAGGAGGTCATGCGCGGCGACAAGATGGTCGAGTGCAAGACTTGCAACGGCACGGGGAAACGGCGGCACACCGAGGTCGATCGGATGCTCGATGGGGTCACTCCACGTATGGCACCGCTACTTGGTGCAGCCTTCCAAGTCATCCGCGAGCACGATGTCGATACCGCGGTTGTTACACTTCAACGACTTGACAGGTGTTCTTGAGAGGATTACAAAGGCGGCGCTCGAATAGATACGATAACAACGAGCGCCGCCTTACGTCGGCCGCGCTCGCTCTGAAGAAACCCAACGCCTCAGCCTGACCCGCTGGGGCGTTTTCATTTGCCCCGAGGGAAAACCCCTGTGAGCACACCACTTGATGACGCCATCGCGGCTATGGACGCCGTGCGCCAGGCGCGCGAACGCCTAAAGGCCCTGGAGGAAGACCGGGACAAGACCCGGCAGCGGCTGGACGACCTGCAGGCGCAGATCGCCGCGCAGAAAGATTCCATGCAGGGCCTGCAGCGCACCGCAAAGGTTGCCGTAGCGGCAGCGCTATGAGCACGGCGCAGCGAAAGGGTCGCAGCGCGCCGGCCAGGATCAAGAAGACGCATCAGGACTTGGTGCGCCAGAAAATCCGCGGCACGCTGCTGATCCTGCGGCTTCAGAAATTCGTGATGGGCAAGATTGAGATGGACCGCACGCAAGTGACGGCCGCTCTCGGACTGCTGAACAAGGTTCTGCCCGACCTGAAAGCCCTTGAGGTGAGCGGCGAGGTCGAGTCGCGCTCCTACGTCGTGGCCCCGGAGGAGGCAAAGACGATCGAGGCGTGGCAGGCCAAGCACGCGCCCAAGCCCTCGACGATCGAGCACCAAGCGCCCAAGGCGGTGCAGTGAGTGCAGCCCGGAGACCGGCTCGAATGGCAGCCCCAACCAGGGCCGCAGACGGCACTCATTGAATGCCCGCTTGACGAGACCTTCTTCGGGGGTGCCCGCGGCGGTGGCAAGACTGACAGTTCGCTTGGCGAGTGGGCCATCCATGCCGACCGCTACGGCAAGGATGCGAAGGGCGTCTTCTTCCGACACCGGTTACCGCAGCTAGAGGCGGCGATGGAGCGCGCGGCGCAGATATACGGGCCGCTCAAGGCGAAGTGGAACGACCAGAAGAAAACCTGGACGTTTCCATCCGGAGCAACGCTCAAGTTTCGATACCTCGAGCGTCTTGCGGATGCCGAGGAGTACCAGGGCCACGACTACACGCGGCTGTACTTCGAGGAACTGACGAATTGGGAGTCGGACGCCCCGATTCGGCGTGTCTGGGCCACTTTGCGAAGCGGCGCCGGCGTTCCGGTGCGCCGGCGTGCGACCGGTAACCCTGGCGGGCCCGGGCACCACTGGGTCAAGGCTCGATATGTCGACCCGGATCGCCTCGGCTATCACCCGATCTGGGACCCGGTCTCGAAGATGTGGCGCGTCTACATCCCAAGTCGGCTGTCGGACAATGTGATTCTGCAGCACCAGGATCCGGGCTACGCATCGCGCCTGTATGACTCGGGTAGCGAAGCGCTCGTCAAGGCGTGGCTGGATGGGGACTGGGACCAGATCGAGGGCGCCTACTTCCCTGAGTTCAGCGCCGACGTTCACATCGTTCCGCCCTTCACGATCCCGCCGCACTGGCTGCGCTTCCGCGCGGCGGACTGGGGCTCAGCGAAACCGTTCTGCGTACTGTGGTTCGCGGTGAGTGATGGCGACATGCCGGCCTACCCGCGTGGGTCGCTGATCGTCTATCGCGAGTGGTACGGCTGGAACGGCCGGCCGGACGAGGGGTGCAAGCTCACTGCCGAGGAGTTCGCCGACGGCGTGAAGCAGCGCGACAACGGCGAGTCGATCACCTATGCCGTAATGGACCCGGCAGCGTTTGCCCAGCAGGGCGGACCGAGCCTGTGTGAACGCATGGCGGCTCGCGGCGTGATCTGGGTCCACGCCGACAACAAGCGTGTGGCTCGGGACGGCGCAATGGGCGGCTGGGACCAGCTGCGCCAGCGCTTGAAAGGGTTCGACGGGCGCCCGGGAATCTTCTTCTTCCCGCAGTGCGCGCACGTGATTCGCACGCTGCCGACGATGCAGCACGACCCGAACCGGCCCGAGGACTTGGACACGACAGCAGAGGATCACGCGGTTGATGCGTGTCGCTACGGCGTCATGTCTCGCCCATTCGTCAAGGACGCGCCGGAGAAGCCGGCGCCGACATATCCGACGCAAATGACCATCAACCAGATCATGGAGAGAGCCAAGCGCAAGCGGCTCGAACTGGAGGGCAGCTAGATGCAATTGAACTTCGCGAGCTATACCGCCTTCGCTGCGGTAACGCCGAGCGACACGACGCTCCTCAACTGCCGCGCGATCTATGTCGGGGGCGCCGGAAGCGTGATCGTCAACACCGCCCAGAGCGACGGGACGTCCGTGACGTTCGCCGCGGTGCCGGTGGGAACTATCCTTCCGATCGCACTCGACTCGGGCCGCGTCATGGCGGCCAGCGGTGCGACGAACCTCGTCGCACTCCAATAAGGAGCACCGCTCAATGTACGCAGGCTTTACTGGGATTCAACCAGCAGACTCCAGGCCGGTTGGCGACGTAACGTGCGAAGCCGAGGGAGCGAAGCCGGGGAACACTGCGGCGTTCAACTATGCAGCCATCCAGCGTGCTCTCACGCGCGGCGGCAGTGTCTCGCTGACGCGACCTGGAACCTACTTGGTCAACAACACCCTGGTGATCTCCAGTTTGACGTCGCTGTTTCTCGGCCAAGGCGTGGTCATCAAGCTAGCGAACAGTACGCAGAAAAACGTACTCGTGAACGCGGCGCATCTGACCGCAGGGCGCACGGCTTCGTCGATGACGTCATCCGGTCAAATTGGCACCGTGAACCTGACCGCACATGGATTCGCGGTCGATCAGTGGGTCATCGTTGTCGGGGCAACGTCCGGAGGTTACAACGGAGTCTTCCGAGTCCTGACCGCGGCGGCCAACTCGTTCACGGTGCGGTTGCCCTACACACCGAGCGTTGGGACCGCAACGGGAACGATCACGGTGCGGGCAGCTGACACGGACATCTCGATCGTCGGTCCCGGATACTTCGACTACAACGGCGCCAACAACACCAACCCCGGCACGCCGCAAGCGCACCTCATCATCATGAACGGCGTGCAGCAACTAACGCTGCATGGGTTCTCCGGGATCAATTGTCAGAAATACGCGGTCCTGCTCGGGGCTGTGGCCGATTTCGATGTGAGCGACCTTTCGTTCCGAAACTCAATCTCTGGCTCGGACGGGCTTCATCTGCAAGGCCCAGCCTTCCGCGGAAACTGTGAACGCTTCTACGGGACGACCGGCGATGACTTCGTGTCGCTCACGATTGGCGACTATTCGGGTTGGGAGGTCTCTCGCGGCGACTTCTTCGACGTGACCATCCGAGGCGTGCACGCGGACTATTGTGCGAAGAACCTCACGAAGTATGCCGGGAACGCACCCTTCAAGGCCGATCGTCTGGTCTTCGACGGCATCTACGGAACTTGCGAACTCACGGCCGTCAACATCATCGACGACACGGTCGGGGGCGCTTTGCTGGGGACCGCGGCCGGAAGCATCGTCTGCCGCAACATCTCCGCAACGCACCTGACCGCGAACGCCGCAGTGGAGGTGCGTATCGGTGGCCGCATCGACAACCTGCTTATCGAGAACGTGGACGGAACCGGCGTCGGGGCAACGAGTGCCGTCAAGCTGTCCAAGGCGCAAGCGGGCGACACGACGACTCTGGGCACTGTGAAGATCCGCAACGTCTACAATCGAGCGGCCCCGGCTGGCGGCTTCAGTGCCGTAGGCATCAACGGCCTCGGCACGGCGTTCACCATCGACGAACTCGACGTCGAGATGGACGTCCGGCTGAACACTGGTCACGGCATCGCATTCAACAGCGATACCGATCTGACCGTTGTCACCCGCTTGAAGATGAGTGGCACCGCCGTAGGCCCTGGTGGTGGCTCCCAGTCTTGCGACGGGTTGCGTCAGGACAAAGGCACGATCACGAACCTCATCATTGATGACTTTACTGCCTTCGGTCTTCGCATGGTCTTCGAGCAGGCGACGCCTACTGCCGGAGGTATTGCTGCGTTCTCGAACATCTGCGGCGACGGGCTCATTCGGCTCGCGGAGTTTCGTGCAGGTACGCTCCTCACTCTGGGTCGTGGCGTGGTCACGCCCAACCCGACATCCGCCGGCAACGCGCCCATTCGCGTGGTCAATGCCGGGACGTATCGGATCGAAGGCGACATGCTCGCTTCGGGCTCGACGAGCATCGATGTTCAGTCCGTCACCAACGTGGGCACCCCGACGCTCGGCATGAAGGGAACGCTGCGCATCGACGGCGACGAAGTGAACGGTCCGGCTGCCGGGGACATGTTCTGGAACGTCGACGCGGCGTTCGGCGCTCCTGGTGTTGGCCTGTACGGCCGCACCGGTGCCGGTGCTTGGACGCGGCTGTTCTAAGAGTCGCCCACTGGGGTTAAAGGATGGCCGAAGCGACCGAGGCGGAAACCAAGGAGTTCCGCCGGTGGACGCGCGAGCTCGACGCGGCGAACAAGCGGTTCAAGGACTGGAAGGACGAGGCGCAGAAGCTGTACAAGCGCTACCGCGCCGCCGAGAAGAAGCTCAACGCCTGGAACATGCTGTGGGCGAACACGGAAACCCTGTGCCCGGCCATCTACAACAGCACTCCGCGGCCTGATGTTCGTCGGCGTTTCCGCGATGCCGACCCTCTGGGCAAGGCGACCTCCGAGGCCTTGAAGCGCTGCCTCGAGGTCAGCCTTGATCACTACACATTCCAGGATTCGATGGAGTTCGACACCCTGGATATGATCCTGGTCGGTCGAGGCCTCTCGCGCGTGCGCTATATCCCCTCGATCGAGGAACTGCCGCCGCGCAAGCAGCCGCGCCCCGCCAAGGACGTCGACGAAGTGTCGGAGGAACCCGGCGCCACCGATCCCGAGGAACAGGTCGCCTACGAGTACGCTTGCGTCGAGCACGTGGACTGGGAGGACTTCCGCCACGGTTACGGCCGCGTGTGGGATGAAGTCCAGTGGGAGGGCTTCCGCACCAAACTGAACAAGGCAGACGCCGGTAAGAAGTTCGGCGAGGAAGCGGTCAAGGACATCAAGTTCGACCAGAAGGTCGAGGAATCCGACAACGAAGGGGGGCAGGCGGACCAAAAGCCCGACAGCGTGTCGGAATTCTGGGAGATCTGGGACAAGGCTTCGAAGCGCGTCTTCTTCCTGAACCAGGGCTGCCAGCGTTTGCTTTACCCGACGGACAATCCCAAGGGCGAGCCGCCGCTGGACTTCGAGAACTTCTTCCCGAACCCGAAGCCGCTGCGCTGCGTGCTCGATTCGTCGTCGCTCGAACCCATCCCGCACTATCGGTTCTACGAGCAGCAGGCCAACGAGGTCGACAGGCTTTCGCGGCGCATCAACAAGATCGTGGACGCGCTCAAACTGCGCGGGATCTACGACTCGACGGTGTCGGAGCTCGCCGACCTGATGACCGGTCAGGACAACGACCTGATCGCGTCGAGCAACGCGGCGCAGTGGCGCCAGTATGGCGGCATCGAGAAAGCCATCTGGATGATGCCCATCGAGAAGGCGGCCCAGGTGCTCGCTGCCCTCTACGATGCCCGCGATCGCGCGGTCGCCGCGGTCTACGAGATCACCGGCGTCTCGGACATCATGCGCGGGCAGTCCGACGCAAGCGAGACGCTCGGCGCGCAGCAACTGAAGGCGAACTTCGGTGGCCAGCGCGTGAAGCGCATGCAGCGCGAGGTGCAACGCTACTGCCGCGACATCACGCGCCTGATGGCCGAGATCATCTCGGAGAAGTTCTCGCAGGAAACGATTGCCGAGATGTCGGGCTTGAAGCTCCCGACCGAGGCGCAGAAGCAGATGGCGAAAGCGCAGGCCGCACTGATGAACCAGCAACCGCCGGCCGATCTCATGAGCCTGCCCACGTGGGAGGACGTCATCGGGCTGCTGCGCAGCGACCAGATGCGCCAGTACCGCATCGACATCGAAACCGACAGCACGGTCGCCGCGCACATCGAGGCGGACATGGCGGGTCTGCGCGACGTGCTGACGGGCATTACCCAGTTCTGGGCCGCTGCTGGGCCAGCTGTGCAGGCCGGCGCGGTGCCGATCGACGCCATCAAGGCGATCACCCTCGCGATCACCCGGCGCGCCAGCCTGGGCCTCGAGGTCGAGGATGCGCTGGACAAGATCCAGGCACCCCAGCAGACGAACCAGGATCCGCTCGAACAGGAACGCCTGCAGCTCGAGCGCGAGAAGATCGGCGCCGAGAAGGAAAGAGCGGCTGCCGAGGTCAAGAAGACCCAGATGGAGAGCGTCTACGCGGAGAAGGAGCACGAAGCCCGTATGCAGGAGCTCGCGATGAAGGCAGCGATCGCCGCGCAGGAACACGCAGCGACGATGCGAGAGATGGCCCTGCAGGCCGCCATGCCGCAGCCCGCTCCGACGGAGTCGATCCAGTGAGCCGCCGGCGCTACGTGCAGATCGACGGTCAACTGGTCGAGGTCACAAGCGATTACGTGCAAGATCCGATCGCGCCGGTCGTGTGGAACGACCTGCCGGACTACGAGTCGCCGGTCACTGGCTTGGTTGTCTCTGGACGCCGCGCGCGCCGTGAAGACATGAAGCGCACCGGCTGCCGACCATGGGAAGGCATGGACGCGGAGAAGAAGGAAGCCGCGCGCCGAGCCGCCGAAATCGAGAAACGCATCGACAGCCAGGTGCATGAAGCGGCTGCGCGCTCGTTCTACGAACTACCGCCGGCTATGCGCCGCGCGCTCGCTGGAGACTGACCGATATGCCTGATCCCGCACTGCAGTTGCTCCTTGATCCCGATAACCAGGGCACAAGGCTTCGCATTCAAGACCGCGTCGATTCCGGCGCCTTGTCGAGCTACTACGTCGTCGCCAACGGCGCCGGCTGGGCCGGTCGCGCGCGCTGGGTGAACGTCACGACCGCCGACAGCGACGCGCAGAAGAACACCGCCATACGGGCGGCGATGCAGTCCGGATAACCAGCAGCACATCGCAACGAGACAAGGGCCCTTCGGGGCCCTTTCTCATTTCTGGAGACGGAAAACCCGTGCCACCGCTAGATCAGCAACACACCGACGACGCGTCGGATACCGACTGGACCGACCAGATCGCTTCGGACTGGGCCGACATCCAGGCTCGCAACAACGCGACCGACGACGGGGCGCAAACACCTGCCACGCCGACAGAAACGCCGGCGCCGACTGAGACGCCAGCGACGACCGACACCCGCGCGCGCGACGAGCATGGCCGCTTCGTCAAGGGCGCAGAGCCGGCGATCGACCAACCTGCAGCGACTCCGGGCGCTACCACTGCCGCCGGTGAGGCTTCGGGCTCCGCGCCGGCCGCAACTGCGCCGGAGTCGCCCGCAGGCCAGCAACCCGACACGCTGCAGGGCATCGATCTGAATCGTGCGCCAGGCAGTTGGAGTCCGGCGGCGAAAGCGAAGTGGGCTGGCCTGGATCCAGAGATTCGCGCGGAGGTGTACCGGCGCGAACAGAACTTCCTGAACGGGCAAAGCCAGTTGCTCCCCGACGCACAGATCGGCCGGAGCATGCGTGAGGTAATCACCCCGTACCTGCCCATCATCCAGAACGAGGGCGGCACGCCGGAATCGGCGGTGCGCGCCATGCTGCAGACCGCAGCGATCTTTCGCATGGGCACGCCGCAGGAGAAGCAGAACGCGCTCATGCACATCGCGCGGACCTATGGCGTCGCGCTGCCGCAAGCCGGAGCACCCGGCGACGGACAGCAGATTACCCAGCAGCAACAGCCGCAGCAGTTTCGCGATCCGCGCGTCGACGAAATCATCGCGCGCGATCGTCAAGCTGAAGAACAGAACATCCTCGGAGCGATTCAACGCTTCGAGCAGGCGACGGATGCCAAGGGACAACCCCTGTACCCGTATGCCGAGAACCTGGCCGCAGAGATGCAGGCCCTCATCCCGGCCGTTCGCAAGCCGGGCATGTCGGCCGATCAGATTCTGGTGGCCGCGTACGAACAAGCCGCGTGGGCAAACCCCGCCGTGCGTGCCGTGCTGATGCAGAAGCAAGCAGACGAGGCAGAGGCAAAGCGCCGAGACGAGAACCGACTCCGGACAGCAGACGCCAAGAAAGCCGCGAGCGTGAACGTGCCCCGCAACGGGTCCGTTCCCCAAGCAGCGCCGGCTCCCGCCTTCGGCTCTCCGGAAGCAGATGCGGAGATGCGCGAGGAAGCGCGCCGGCTTGGACTCATCCAATAAGGAGTAACACACCATGCCAGCAGGTATCACAAGCCTGTTCACGTCCTGGTCGGAACTCGCCGCTACCACCTACCGCAAGCACTCGCGGACGGTCGCCGACAACGTGACGAAGCACAACGCGCTGTACAAGCGCCTCGCCTCGAAAGGGCGCATCCGTCTGGAAGACGGCGGCCTTTCGATCACCATGCCGCTCGAGTACGCGGCCAACAGCACGTACCAGCGCTATTCCGGGTTCGACACCCTGAACATCAACGCGGTCGACGTGCTGACGGCGGCGGAATTCGCCTGGAAGCAGGTTGCCGTGAACGTCGCTGCCAGCGGTCTGGAACTGCGCACCAACAGCGGCGAATCGCGCATCATCAACTTCACCAAGGCGAAGGTGCGCAACGCGATGAACTCGTTCAAGAACGGGCTCAGCGCGGATCTGTATTCAGACGGCACCGCGTCGAACCAGATCAACGGCATGCAGGCGCTCATCGCCGACGCCGGCACGGGTACGGTGGGTCAGATCAACTCGACCACCTTCCCGTTCTGGCAAAACGTGGTGCAGTCCGCTGCCGCGCCGCTGCAAGGTGGCTCCGCGATCACGCCGAGCGCGACCACGATCGAGAGCCTGATGCTCCCGCTCTGGATCCGTCTCAACCGTGGCGCGGATACGCCCGACCTGATCGTCATGTCGGACGATTACTTCACGTTCTACGAGCAGTCACAGACCAGCCTCAAGCGCTACGCGCCGGAAGACAACGGTCAGGGCGGCATGGTGAGCATGAAGTACAAGACCGCCGACGTGTTCTTCGACTCGTCCAGCGGCATCCCGGCTGCGCACGCCTACTTCATCAACACCGAGTATCTGGAGCTCGTGGTCCACAAGGACGCGAACATGACGCTGATGGATGACCTGCGGTCGGTCAACCAGGATGCGGTCGTGATGCCGGTGCTGTGGATGGGGAACATCGCGCTGTCGAACCGATCGTTGCAGGGAGTTCTCAAGAGTTAGGAGACAACTGGTGACCTTCGTCAGACAGGATGTTCGCCAACGGTTCGAGGCAAAAGTCGCTGCGCGCGGCGATTGTCTCGAATGGCAATCAACGCTGCACCGCGATGGGTACGGAAAGTTCTGGCTCAACGGCCGACAAGTACAAGCTCATCGCGCCGCATGGTTTGTTGCGCATGGCGAGCTTCCTGCGCAGATGGTTCTGCACCGATGCCACAACAGAAAGTGCGTGAATCTGGACCATCTCTATCTCGGCGATGCCAAGCAGAACGCCAAGGACCGAACCGTAGCGAGGCGCTACTACGTGAGAGTGCCATTCGCCACGGTCCAGGAGATTCGGCGCCTTTACAAGGAAGGCGGAAAGTCTCAGCAAGCCCTTGGCGACATGTTCGGCATTGATCAGACGCAGGTCTCCAAGTACATCCGGAACACTCAGAGAATCCACACCTGATCCAAGGAGAACACCACTATGTTTGCAGCAATCACTCCCTACGCCGGGTCGCAGCCTTTCAACGACTGGTTCGATCCGGATACCACGCAGCGTCATCCCCTGGGCACCGTGATTCCCGCGGTCGATCCGTATTGGGGCTGGGGCGAGTTCCTCTACGTGAGGTCGAACGACGCCATCCTGAAGGGCTCGCTAGTCATCTGGACCGAGGCCTATCTCGGAACGCTGCTGCCCAACACGGCGGGGCAGGGCTTCCCGTTCGGCGTGGCGATGACGCCGCTGCCCTCCGGCGAGTACGGCTGGTTGCAGATCTCCGGCCTCGCGGTCTACAAGACCAACGCGACCGTCGCCGCCGATACCGCCGTCGGTATCACGGCTGCGGGGATCTGCGGCACGCTCGCCGCCGGCAAGCAGTTGCTCAACAACCGGAACCGGCGCGCCGCCACCGCGACGATCACGCTCGCCGCCTCCACGCAGAACGGCTCGATGGTGCTGTACTGCCCGAACGGCTATGACGGGGTCTTCCTCGGCATGGCGCTGTCCGGCACCGGCATCCCGGCCTCAACCGTGGCGGCAGCGCTCGATCCGGACGGCAAGCGCATCTACACCGGTTCAGCCATCGGCACCACGGGCGACAAGAACGCCACCGCGACCGGCAACATCACCATGACCGGCACCTATACCGGTTTCGGTGCGGGTCAGATCTCGCGGCCGTTCGCGCAAGGCCAGATCCTGTAACAGACTCTCCCGCAGCAACAGCAGCACCTTTGCGGGCGCCCTCGGGCGCCCGTTTTCGTTTCACCACCAACAGCAGAGGAAAACCCTATGCCCGGCTTGCAAGAAGAACGCCCGCCATTCGTGCGGTTTGAAGTCAAGGAGTACGGCCGCGATGAGGAAGCATCGAATCGCGAGGGACGCCACGTCCCGAAATTCGTCGACTTCGCCTTCATCACCCCATTCGCGTCGAAAGACTGCGTCGAGAAGCCTGCAAAGGAATGGCTGGAGCAGATCCGGCAGAAGGCGATCAACGGCATGTTCCGCGCCGACTGGGTGCAGATGTTCACCGCCCAATATGAGCAGTGGCTTGCCGGCAACGAAGTTCCCCGCGAGGGCGAGCCGATTCGCACCTGGTCGATGATCTCTCGCGAACAACGCGAACGCCTGCACTACCAGGGCATCACCACGGTGGAAGACCTCGCCGCGGTTCCCGATGGCGGCCTGCACTACATCGGCATGGACGGCCGCACGCTGCGCGACACCGCGAAGGCGTGGCTCTCGGAAGGCAAGGACAAGGGTGTCAACGCCCGACGCATTGCCGACCTCGAGACGACGGTGCGCGAGCAGCACGAAATCATCCAGCGCCAGGAGACGCAGTTGCGCGAACTGAACGCCGCGGTCATCGCCGCCGGCATCGGTCAGAAGCGTCCTGAGCAAAAACCCGAGGAAATCACGATCTAGCCATGTCGCTGCTGTCGATGATGAACACGGTGTTTCCGCGCATCGGCATCAGCACGCCCGCCCAGATCGTGACGAGCACCAACCCGAAAGTGCTCGAGGTCCTCGCAATGGCCAACGAGGAAGGGCAGGAGCTCGCCGCGCGATCGCAGTGGCAGGCGCTGACGCGGGAAGGCACGTTCACCACCGTGGCCACGGAGTCGCAAGGCGTCATCACCACGATCGCCGGCGCTGACTTCGACTACATCATCAACGAGACGATCTGGAACCGGTCGCTGCAACGGCCTGTATTCGGACCGCGCACCCCGGCGCAGTGGCAGCAAATCAAAGCGCAGTTCATGAACGGGCCGTTCAACCAGTACCGGATCCGCGGAAATCAGGTTCTGTTCACCCCCGTTCCGGCTGCCGGGCAGGCCTGTTACTTCGAATGGATGTCGAAGAACTGGGTAACGCTCAAAGCCGGTGGCACTGGCGATGCGTGGGCCTCGGACTACGATGTCGGCCTCCTCGATGAGCGGCTGATGGCGCTAGGGATCATCTGGCGTTGGAAAGCGAAGAAGGGCCTCGAGTATGCCGAGGATTTCAACAAGTACGAGCGCGCAGTCGACGACGCGGTCGGCCGAGATGGGGGCAAGCAACGTCTCAACATGGGCGATGCAGGCCTCGACATCTTTCCCGGGGTGCTGATCCCCGCAGGTTCCTGGCCGGTCTGATGTACCTGCCAGCGAAAACGCGCAGCAGGAATCGCGACCAGGTATCGGACACCGCTTCGCAGCCTGCGCCGATCGGCGGCTGGAACGCCCGCGACTCGCTCGCGATGATGAAAGTCGAGGACGCGGTACAGCTCGACAACTTCTTCTGCCTCCCCTCGGAAGTCCAGGTCCGCTACGGCTATTCGAACTGGGCCACCGGCCTGGGTTCGCAGGTCGAGTCCCTGATGGACTGGCAAAGCGGCAGCGCGCGGCAGATCTTCGCGGCGGCCGGTACCGCGTTCTACGACGTGACGAGCACCGGCGCCGTGGGCGCAGCGGTGCAAAGCGGCCTCACGAATGCGCGGTGGCAGAGCACGGTCTACGAGCTCGCCGGGACAACTTGGTTGATCAGCGTCAACGGCGTCGATAAGCCGCGCTATTGGGACGGGGCCGCCTGGGTGGCAGTCGACAACGCCTCGGTTCCTGCGATCACCGGCGTGACGACCACAACCCTGGTGGGCGTGACGGTGCATCAGAAACGCGTCTGGTTCGTTCAATCGGCGACACTCACCGCCTACTATCTGCCCGTCAACGCGGTGGGCGGTGCGGCAACCGCGTTCAACTTCGGCCCGCTGTTCTCGCGCGGCGGTTACCTGATGGCGCTGTCGACGTGGTCGATCGATGCCGGCGACGGTTCGGACGACCTGCTGGTCGCCATCACTTCCGAGGGCGAAATCGCGATCTACCGCGGCACCGACCCAGCGACCGCTGCGACGTGGGCACTCATCGGTGTTTTCTACGTGGGCACGCCAATGGGCCGGCGCTGCGCCATGAAGTACGGCGGGGACTGCCTCATCATCACCAAGGACGGCCTTCTACCGCTGTCCAAGGGCCTCGCCTCGGTCAAGATCAACACCAAGCAGAACCTGACCGACAAGATTCAATCGGCCATCAGCACCGCGACCACTGCGTACGGGTCGAACTTCGGATGGGAATGCGCGCTGTACCCGTCCATCAACATGCTGCTCATGAACGTGCCTGTGACCACCGGCAGTCAGGAGCAGTACGTGATGAACACGATCACCGGGGCGTGGTCGCGCTTCACAGGCTGGGCGGCGAACTGCTGGGTACTGTCGAACGATGAGCTCTACTTCGGCGGAAACGGCGTCGTAGCGAAGGCCTGGCAGGCCCACCAGGATAACGACTCGGACATCGTCGCGGACGTGCAGCAGTCGTTCAGCTACTTCTCGCTCCGCGGGCAACTGAAGCACTGGAACCTCGCGCGCCCGATCCTGCGATCGGATGGGACGGCGGGGATCCTGATCGGGATGAACGTCGATTACCGCAACGACGACCCGTCGGGAACGATCACCCTATCGAGCGTCCCGGGATCCGTGTTCGGGTCTGCCGTCTTCGGGACCGCCACGTTCGGCGGCGGGGCGCTGACGGTCACGGCGGAGTGGCAGGGCATCAAGGCGCTCGGAACTGCCGGAGGCCTGCGCATGCGGGTAAGCACGCGCCTGGCTGACGTGCGCTGGGCAGCGACCGACTTCAACATGATCCGCGGCGGCGTCGTCGGCTGAGCCGATGCATGTCTCGGATCGCATCCTGATCGGCGACGGCGTCGGCGAATGGGTGCAGCAGCAGGCTGGGGGCTTCTTCCGCCCCGGCGCGCAGTGCATCGGGCTTCGCAACGCCCGCGGCGAGATCATCGGCGGGACCATTTTCGACTACTGCAACGGGGCATCGGTGTATCTGCACGGTGCGGCAACCGGCCGGCTCACCCGCGAGTTCATCCGCACGTTCATGGACTACCCGTTCAACCAGCTGCGCGTAAACGTCGTCATCTGCCTGGTGGCGGCCGGCAACGAACGCTCGCGACGCTTCGTCGAGCACCTCGGGTGCACGCTGCACTCATCCATACCAGAGGCCGACCCCTCGGGTTCGCTGCTCATCTACACGATGAGGAAAGAGCAATGCAAATGGATCTGAAGCATGTGAAGGGGGTGAACCTTGGGTAAGCCCTCGGCCCCCGCAGCGCCCGACTACGTCGGTGCCGCTCAGGCCCAAGGAGCGGCCAACAAAGACGCCGCGATCGCCACGGCGAAGCTCTCGAACCCGTGGCAGACCAATGCGCTCGGCTCCCGGCAAGTCGACTACTCGGGCAACATCACTGGCGATCCGCTCGTTCCGTACGTCACCGACTCGCTGACCCCGGAGGGCACGCGCCGGCAGGCCCAGGAAAACCGGATCATCGAGAACCTTGGAGGCGTCGCGGAGAGCAGCCTGAGCCGCGTCGGTCAGTCCATGGCCACTCCGTTCTCGTTCGGCTCCGCAGATGAAGCGCAGAAGGCCGCGGAAGGCGCCTATCTCGATCGGCTCACGCCGATTTTCAATCGCGATGAGGATGCCCTGCGAACACGCCTTGCCACCCAGGGGCTCACCCAAGGCTCGGAAGCGTGGCGCAACGAGATGGACAACTTCGGCCGCTCGAAGAATGACGCTTTGTCGCAAGCGGTGTTGAAGGGCTTCGAGATCCGTCCCCAGACAATTCAAGAGGAATCGTTCCTGCGCAGTATTCCGCTGAACGAACTCAATGCGCTGCGTACCGGTTCGCAGGTCACGATACCGCAGTTCCAAGGCTTTCAAGGCTCGAATGTCGGCGCCGCACCGTTGTCGGCCGCTACGGCGCAACAAGGGCAGGCCGCGAACGACATTTTCAATTCGCAGGTTGGTACCTACAACTCGCAGATTGGCGCAGGCGCAGGATTGGCGACTGCAGCCGCGATTTTCTTTTGATCGCACTGCACTTCTCTGGCGGCAAGGACTCGCTCGCCTGTCTGTATCTAAACCGGAATCGACTGGGCGACATCCTGGTCATGTGGCTGGATACGGGAAAGAACTTCCCCTGCGTGCTGGAGACGATCAAGCGCGCGAGGGCCATGTGCCCGAATTGGGAGACGGTGCATTCGGACCAGGATGCCGTGCTGAGGGAATTCGGCATGCCGTCCGACGTAGTGCCGGTGGACTCGACGGCCGGCGCCCAGCAGTTCGTGCAGCGGCGCGGCTTGAAGGTGCAAAACTACTTGGACTGCTGTTCGCGCAGCCAGTGGATGCCGCTATGGCGGGCCAGCATGGCGCGCGGAGTCACCGAGATCATCCGCGGCCAGCGTGCCGATGAGTTGCACAAGGCGCCGGTAACCGACGGCCAAATCGTAGACGGCGTGAAGATCAGCCTTCCGGTGGAAAAGTGGAGCGGCGCCGAGGTGCTGCGGTACCTGAAGCAGCAGATGGGAGAACTTCCCGAGCATTTGCTGCTAGATCACAGTTCCATGGACTGCTCGGACTGCACGGCCTATTGGCCGGCTCTGAGGAATCGCCGAGAGTTTGTTCGCTTGAACTACCCAGAAATGCACGCTCAACAGGAGGCTCGAATGCAGACGCTTCGCGCTGAGATCGGGCACTACATGGAGACGTTTCCGGAGTAGCCATGCAACCATCCTTTGGTCCGAAGATCGTCCCCGCCAGCTTCCCTGGGACGGATCAACAGCAGATGATGGGCATCGAGCGCCAGCGCGCGCTCGCCCAAGCGTTGATGTCGCAGAGCATGTCGCCCCTGGAGACGCCGCAGTCCGGCGGCAGGATTGCGTCGCCTGTGTCGCCCCTCGCCGGGGTCGCCAAAGCCCTCCAGGCGGTCGCGGGGGTCTACGGCCAAAAGAAGGCCGACGAACGCACGGCCGGGCTCGTGGAAGCGCTCCGCGGCCGTCAGAACACAGCGCTCCAACGGATTGCGGAAGGCCCGCAGGTCAACGCGCCGGGGGGCGTCACGCAGCCGCCGGCTCCCGCCACGCCCGGCGACATCACCATGGGCGCGCCAGGCAATACCGCGTCAACTCCACCTAACACCGCGCCCACTCCACCGGCTACACCGCAAGCGCCGACCTACCAGCAACACATGGATGGGCTCCAAGAGCAGGAGAACCAGGCGTTCGCGGATCTGAACGCGGGAAAGATCAACCCGTCACAATTCGAAGGCCGCATGTCGGAGATCAACGACCAGCGGATGATCGTCCCGCAGCCGCTGCAGCTTGATACCCAGGTGAACGCGCCCGACGTTGGCATCGTCGCCAAGACGCCGCGCCCCGAGTCCGCGACCGAGTTCGCTGTCCGGGTTCGCATCATTGCGAACCAGTTGAACCTAGACCCGCAGATGCTGATGGCGATGCCCGAGGTCGGCGGACGGTACCAGCAACTGCTCGAGATGGAGAAGGAAGGCCGCGCTTTCGGGCGCGATATCGAGAAGATGGACTATCAGAGCCAGATCGCCCGCGAGCAGAAGAAGTACGAGCGCGACCTCACCGCCAACGACATCGTGGGCCGGGAGAAGGGCCCGAGCGGCGACGTCATCGGGTTCAACCGCGCCGGTCAGTCGACGCCCCTCGGCAATGTCGGGGCCGACATGAATCATCTGATGATTCCGGACGGCAAAGGCGGCTGGATGGTCAACGAGAAACTGGCATCCGCGCAAGAAGCAATCCGGCGCGCTGGCAAGACTGATATCACCGTCGGCGACCGCTACGAGACGCAGCGCTCCAAGGACCAGGCTAAGGCCGTGTCGGAGGCGCAGACCGCAGCGGAAGCGGCCTACAACAACGCGACGCAGATCCGGTCCATCGTCGACATCCTGAAGCCCTACCAAGGCGGCAGGCTGGGCGAATGGGGCGCCGCGCTCGGTCAGTACATGCCCGCCGGCACCGACCTCGCGAAGATGAGCGACGCCGCGATGGTGGCCGAAAGCATCCGCACGCGCATGGCGCCCAGCATGCGACCGGCCGGCAGCGGATCCACCAGCGACTTCGAGATGAAGGCGTTCATGAGCTCGATCCCGTCGCTCATCAACCGCCCCGAGGGCCGCGAACTGATCGCCCGCGTTGCGGAACGCATGGCAGAGCGCGCGGCGTTCGGTGCCGATCTGAAGGACGAACTCGCCGCACAGGGCAGGTACTCTCTCAAGGCCTACACCGAAGGCATGAAGGCGAAGTTCGGCGACAAGTTCCTTTCGAACGACGAGCTCGCGATCATTAACGGCGGTGCCGTCAAGCCGACTCCTAAATCCGGTAGTTCCTGGCAGATCGAAAAGGTCGAGTAATGGCCAAGTACCGAGTTCGCGACGACGAGGGCAAGCCGCACGAGTTCGCGACCGAGAAGGAGGCCCTCGCCTTCATTGAACAGAATCGGCCCGAGGGACCGACTTCCCGCCAGCAGATCCAGGCATCCGCGCCGATGCGGTTTGTTCAAGGGATGCGCGACCCGATCGACGCCGGCGCGCAGCTGCTGCCGAAAGGGCTGGAAGCGTTGACGAGCGCCTTCGGGTTCGCGCCGAATCGCGTTTCGGAATACTTCGGCAACGAGGCGCAGCGCGTCACCGACCTGAACAACGTCAACGAAGCCGAATATCAAGCGGCCCGCCACGCCACCGGGAGCGAAGGATTCGACGCGGCACGCTTCACGGGTAACCTGGCGTCCCCGGCGAACCTGGCCATCGCGAGTGCTGTCCCGATTGGCGGCGCGATGACGGGCGCGCAACTCGCCGGGCGTGGCGCCGTTGCCGGTGCCGTGGGCGGCGCTCTGCAGCCCGTCGAGAGTCTTGACAGTTACTGGCTCAAGAAGGGCTTGCAGACCGGCGCCGGGGCTGCCGCGGGGGCCGTGCTGACGCCGGCGGTCGCCGCCTTGGGTCGCAAGATCGCCACCTACCTCCCGAAGCGCAGCCCTGCCGAAATGCTGTCGCGCGAGGAAGTTGTCGCCGCGCTGCGCAAGGAAGGCATCGACCCGAGCACGGTCGACGACGCGACGCTGGGCATGCTCTGGCAGGAAGCCAAGACCGCAGCCGCAGGCGGGAAGGATATCGACCCGGTCGCAGCCATCCGCCGCAGTGAATTCGGGAAGCTCCAGATCGACCCGACGCTCGGTCAGATCACGCGCGACCCGACGCAGTTCGCCCGCGAGCGCAACCTGCGCGGCATCGAGGGCGCCGGAGAACCTCTCGCGGTGCGCTTCAACGAACAGAACCGGATGTTGCAGGAACTGCTCGCAAAGCACTTCCAGGGCGTGAAGTCGCCTTATGAGGGCGGGCAAATGCCGATCGACCGCCTGACCAGCGTCGACAATGCGCTGAAGGGCCGCGTGGATTCGCTTTACAAGATGGCGCGCGAAGGTCCGCCGAACCAGGTCGTCACCGCAGCAGATGCGGGCGCCAAGGCAACCGCGCCGGGCCGGTATGCGAATGTAAACGTCAAGGCGTTCTCGGAAGCCGCGAACAACGCGCTAGACGAGGGCATGCTCGGCGCCCAGTTGCCCGCGAACATCCGCACCCTGCTAAACGACGTCAGCAGCGGCAAGATCCCGCTCAACGTCAACACCATGGTTCAGATGGATAGCGTCTTGTCCGCGGCGCAACGCAGCGCGCAGGGCGCCGAGAAGATGGCCATCGGCGTGGTGCGTACCGCGCTGAACAATGCACCGATCGAAGACGCTGCCGGCGAAGGTGCGAAGAAAGCCTTTGATGCCGCGCGCACGGCGGCCCGTGGGCGCTTCAAACTGCAGGAACTGGTTCCCGCCCTCAAGGACGCGGTAGAGGGCAACATCGCCCCGGAGAAGTTCGTCGACAAGTACGTCATCGGCGGATCGGTCGACAACGTGCGACGCCTCACGAAGGTGCTCGATCCGCAGAGCCGTCAGCAGGTCGCCGCCCAGGTGGGCGATTACCTGAACTCCGCGGCTTTCGGCCCGAACCCAGCCGGGGATGCGCTGTTCACGCCGTCACGTTTCCAGAAGGCGCTCGAGGCGCTCGGGCCCGAAAAGCTCGTCATCCTGTTCGGTCGCGATGGCGCGGACGAACTGACTCGCATCGCCCGCGTAGGCGGCTACATCAACTCGGTGCCAGGGGCCGCTGCGGTGAACACGTCCAACACGGCGGCCGCGCTCACGAACGTGCTATCGAAGATCCCGGGCCTTCGCTCCATCGGCCAGGGCGCGCAAGCGGTCGGCAATACCGTGGTCGGGCCGATCGTTCGAAGCCGATCCGTATCAGCCGCGCTTGATGCGCAGATTCCGCAGACGCCGGCCCAGATGTCGCCCGAGTCTGCGGCCGCGCTCGCCCGGGCGCTCTCCTTGAGCGCTCCCGTTGCGGGCACGGCGACGGCTCCACGCTTCTAGCAATAGCCCGTAAAGGGCGATTCCCAGGGCGCTAGCGACGGCGTGCTGCCAAGGCTCCATAGGGCAGCCACTATGCCACAAAGGGATAGGGCCTATCCCTTGGCGCGACGCTCGAATCTGCGGATTCGACTGACTGTGGACTGATTCACGCCAAGCTCCCGAGCAATCTCCGCTTGGCTACGAAGATCTGCGCGAATTGCTGAAACCTGTTCGGCAGTGAGGATCGTGTGCCCGTTCTTGATCCCGAACGCGTTCCGCTTCTTCAGGACCGAATCCTTGTTGTTGTCGTCGCGCGTGCCGACTTGCAAATGCGCCGGATTGACGCAAGCCGGATTGTCGCAGGTATGCAAGACGACCAAGCCAGCCGGAATGGGGCCGTGTACTCGTTCGTAGGCATAGCGGTGTGCGCGGACGCGTTGCTCGCCAGGTTTGAAAAAAATCCCGTAGCCGTATTTGTTGCGGCCTCCCAGCCAGAGCCAGCATTCCCCGGACTTGTCGACTTTACTGTCGAAAACATCTTCCGGCCCAAGCAAAGGGAATTCGTTTAGGCGTCCGCGCTTACGCATTCGGTAATAGCAGGGCTTGCACAAGCCTCTTGCCGTCGCTCTGCGTTCGCATAAGAGACAGCGAATCGAAGTTCCATATTGATAAGTCATCAACGCCCCTTAAAAGGAGTGCAAATTATGCCGCATTGTGCATGGAGCATGCAAAGTGCCCCGTAACGGCGCGGGGGCATACAGCCTGCCGAACGCACCCGTAGTCAACGGGCAGACGCTGACGGACGTACTTTGGAATAGCCAATTTTCGGACATCGCCACGGAACTGACGAACTCGCTCCCGCGTGACGGCCAAGCGCCACCGACCGCAAACTTGCCGATGGGCGGCTTCAAGCTGACGAATCTCGCCCTCGGGACGGCGCGCACCGACTCGGCGACGCTGGGCCAGGTGCAGGACGCGGGTACGCAGTGGTGCGGCACCGCCGGGGGAACGGCCAACGCGCTGACTCTCGCGCCCACGCCGTCGCCTTCCGCGTACGCCGCTGGTCAGCGGTTCACGTTCAAGTCGGGCGCGGCTGGCAACTCTGCGGCGACCACGGTCAATGTGGCCGCTTTGGGTGCCAAGGCGATTCAGGTTCAGGGACGCGCATGCGTCGGCGGCGAGATCCTCGCGAATCAGTGGTACGAGATTCTCTACGACGGCGCGGCGTTCCAACTGAGTGACATCAACGGACGACCGGTCGCTGACGATGGCCCGATCGTTGCGAACGCGACCGACTTCAGCAAGCGCCTGCGCATTCTGCTCAGTGCGCTGACGACAGCCGTAACGCGCTCGTGGACAGCGCCGGACTACGACTTGCGCGTCGGCAACCTGCCGGCTGGCGTCATCATGGACTATGCCGGCTCCTCTGTTCCTACGGGATGGCTGGAATGTGACGGTTCAGCAGTATCGAGAACCACCTATGCCGCGCTGTTCACCGCTATCTCAACAACCTGGGGCGCCGGCGACGGGTCAACCACATTCAACCTGCCTGACTTCCGGGGCCGCGCGCGAATCGGCAGAGGAACTGGGACAGCAACCGCCGCCGGCTCTAATGCCGATGTGGATACGACCAATGACACATTGACGGTTGCCACCAATACCGACAAGTGGATCACCGGCATGGCTGTGTTGTTTACGCTGTCCTCCGGCACCATCACTGGGCTGACTTCTGGCGTTACGTACTACATCGTTCGCAACAACACGACTACAGTAAAGCTTGCGTCTTCCTTGGCGAACGCACAGAACGGCACCGTGATCGACATGACGGCAAAATCTTCTCCGGTATGGACGATCACTCACACACTTACTGCCAGAACCCTGGCAGACCAAGGCGGCGAGCAATCTCACGCCATGAGTTCTACGGAACTGTTGTCGCATACGCACGCCGGAGGCTACCTAAGATCAGACGTAGGAGGCGCAACCGGTCCAGCAGCGGGGACTACGGCATTTGGCCAGTCAATTCCTAGCACTGGCGGCAATGCAGCCATGAACAACATGCAGCCATACGCCGCGACTATGACAATCATTTCCTACTAATGAAAAACTTTACTCTACAGGCAGTCTCCGACGAAGCCGTCTACATCGTCGTGGAGCGCGACGACGGCACCACCTTCGGCAAGCAGGTTCCGGCATCGCAGCTGAGCGGCGACCAGGCGCAGATGCTGGCGCAACTGGACACGATCGCCTACGAGGCGGATCAAGCGCAGGGCGCCCCCGCGGCCGTGCAAGCGGTCCTCAGTGGCCGGGTGGGCGAGAAGATGATCCCGCGATCGCGTCCGACGAAGGAAGAGATCCAGGCCGAGATCGACAAGGCCAATGCGAAGGCCGTAGCGCCGAAATAACCAACAAGCTCCACCGCAGGATAGCCAATTGAATCAGGAACGTCGCCGTACGGATCGCTGGAGCATCTCCAGGCAGATCAACA
>FRDC01001719.1_pt2 | contig 25934 bp, 26 predicted proteins | sample 1106171 | NCBI WGS metagenome assembly FRDC01 (sample SAMEA3930566, study PRJEB13176) | freshwater metagenome | biome: Drinking water system; feature: drinking water; material: water | place: Singapore | collected 2014-12-20 | reverse complement strand
GTACCTTTAGAGTACCTTTATAGGGTACCTATAGGGTATATATGCACCCCGGTGGCCATAGTGTGCAAATCAATTGCTTTTTGACAACTGTCTAGCTACGGACGAAACCAGTTTTCTTCCAATGTTTCCAGTGCCTCCAAGGGCATGCCCCATGAACTTTTCAAGTTCATCGTTCAGTGCACGCTCTTTGTGGTCTTCAACAGCTTGGTTGAGGTCTCGCGCTAAGTGTGACGTCCAGTAGGCTACCGCTCCGGCTAGGGCATCCAGCCTGTCATCTTGAGACAGAGCCCCCCGCTCACGAACCATACGGGTAAGCTGATACATGAGCCTGTAGTAAGGGGCTCGTTCGCCATCCCTTGTCTTCACGCTCTCGTAATCCGCTTCGATTACTGAAGGGCAAACAACAAGACGGTGCTGGTTCAAGACCGGCTCAAGGGTATCAACAATCCTATGTTCCTTAGCTACGGTTGACCACTCCGCATCTTCGATCCCCACTGAAAATTCCCTTTGGGCAACCGATTGAAGCAGTCTCGTGAACATGCCTCCACCGTAGTTCGGCTCCACAAGAATCTTCGGAACGTTATGTTTCTTGGCGATCCTAAGAATAGCCTCCAGGGTCGCATCATCATAACCCCCAAGGAAACCTCCAGAAGCCGTCAAGAACAACCGCCCATGAAGAATCTTCACCACGGCATAAGCTGTCTCGTCCTTACCGCGACCTGAAGGGTCCACGAACATTACAGCCCCCTCATAAGGGGCAAAGCTCTCCGAAGTCCAAGCTGGTCTGTAGTATCTATCACCGGCCATCCCAACAATGGGGAGGTCTAGGCGTAGCGCTGGGGACGATGCCCAAACAAGATCAATAGGAGTCCTGAACGGGTCTAGTGGGTACACGATCAAGTCTGAAAGCTTTAGCGGATACTTCTCCAAATCCGACAGAGCGGTGTCCAGCATGAACTGAAGATTAAACCCCGAGCGGCCATAAGACAAGGCTCGCTCTGTCAAGTCCTCATCAGTGAATCGTTTGGGGTCTACCGGCTTACCCTCAAGACTTGGGTCTTCCTCTAGCGCTCTTGTGATCCAAGGGGCTAGCTTCATGCCATATCGATCGCGATCTTTCGGATACCGTGCTGGCCAAATCCTCGTGACATAACCACGATCTGGGAGAATGTTGTAAATTGATTGCTCTGTTTGAGGCGTCCCGAGGTAAATAATTCTACCTCCAGGCTTCAGAACAGCATCAAATTCCTTAATAAGCTCTAGTAGTCGGTCTCTCTTGCCCTGAGTGTCCGAGTTATGGGGCACCTCAATGTCATCCGGAACAATGAGATCAGCGCGAGAACCAGTTAGCTGTCCGGTAATACCAACAGATTTCACCGATGGGCTTTGGTCTGGCTTGGCGGGACCAACGTCAAATGAAAGCATTGAAGACCGTTGATCCGGTCCAGGCTGAAGATGGCCTAGCCAAGGAACATCCCGGATCAACTGAAGGCAGAATGTTGAGAACTCTTGAGCCTTAGCGGCGTTAGCCGACACCACCATGATTCTTTTTTGGGGGTCACAGTACAGTGTCCAAAGGACGAACGAGACGGTGATCCAAGATTTTCCTACACCACGGTACGCCTCAATGATTCCTCGCTTCGGCCCATGTTGAAGGAACTGAGCTATGTCGTACTGAACAGGGGTAGGGTCTGGGAGCCCCAAATGCTTCCAAATTCCGAACAGGAAGTTCCTGAAGTCTGCCTTGAGCGGGTCATTTTGTGTTAGGCTAGTCGTGTTCTTTAAGTTTTGGTCTAGGGACAAGGTCTAAACATAGCCTGTAGGCCCCAAATTTGACCATAGGCAAGGATTCTAGGGTACCCCGCTATGGTAGTAGCTTGGAACACTAGACGGCCCTGCACAGTCAAATTTGGGGGGTTTTTAGTTGTATAGATTTTCTTCCCGCTCAGCGATCTTATCAGGATCGGCAAAAGGGAGACTGTTAACGAGTTGTCCAAGAGGGTTATCCGCTCGGGGGGTAGCATCAATCCCGTTGTCTTTGAGGAACTGACGGATTACCCCTAGGTCCGATGCCGTTGCTTCCCCGGACCGGAGCCTGTCACTCATAACCCTAGCAAGTTCAGCATGAAGCTTCTCTAGGGCCTCTGATGAAGCTGATTTTTTTGTTGTCATGATTTAAATATCGAACTGAAGTTGTTAGTGATGAATGCACCAACACCTCCTGCAACGGCAGAAATAATACCAATTACAGTTTTAGTTTGAGTGCTTTCGTGCTCCAATTTACTCAAGCGCAACTTAATCGATTCCTTTTCGACTCTGTGATTCTTCAATTCCTCTAGGATTAATTCAAGCTTTGCCTCAACGCCTCCCAAGGTTCTTGCAATGTCGTTTCCAATGGGGGCCATTAGTTAATCTTAGAAGCCTCTATAAATAGGTTGTCAACTTGGGCACTCGTAAGATTCAAAGCCGCCGAAAGTGCAATGATGAATGGTGAGTTTTTTTCCCACTCCCTTGCGTCTTCCCAGGCAATTTTAATTTCAATTGAAGTCTCGGGATGATTAACAAGAGTTTCCACTTGCTGAAGAAGTCCAGCACGGTACAACTGAAGTCGGGCCTGATAACGAGTTACTTTAGGGATTTCAACAGGTGTTTCTACCGGAGCAACCCGGGCAAGCCGAATTGAAAATAGCTCTTGATCTGAAAGATTTTCGATCCAATTATAGGGGTATCTAATACCGTTGAAGGTATATTCCGATCCAATAGGAATATCGTCACCAGCGATAACTTTAAAGCGATTCACGAAACTGCTCCTTTAACTCTGGCCGCTGTATTACCGGCTAGCCAAGTAACCGCGTATCCGTTTAAGTTGATAGCTTTTCCACCGGCACCTCCAGAATACCCTGAACGGTACGTGTTTCTTCCGCCATACGAACCAGAAGTATAATAATCCATGAAAGATGGACCACCGGGAGAACCACTTGCCCCCCAATCACTCCCACCACCCCCATAACCGCCGTAGTAGTACTCTTGATATTGATTATCTTCAAAGTAGTGGGTTGCTCCTGATGTTCCGGATAGACCGCCAGACGGATTCCCATAACCTCTCCCAAGCCCCCCAGTACCACCAGCAACGTAATAAGGAGGTCCGACGTTAATTCCGTCCGCAGAATACATCCAGGCACCGCCACCGCCACCTCCGCCACCACCAAAGATTTCCCCTAAAGAATTATCAATGGTGATAGGGTATCCGAGGTTAAGAGCGTTTCCGCCCGCTTGACCAGCCGCTTGGCTTCCACCAGCACCTTCTTTTCCCCTAATGGAGCCCTTCACAATTAGGCTTAGATTTGTTCCTGAAGGGAAAGTGCCAGTATTCATAGCGGGGCTCCCAACCGAAGTAGAGCCAATAATGACACCTGGATTCACAATTACATTTACATCGGCTTCTAAAGTTGGGGAACCAGCAAGAGAAAACAGGTTGATATTGTTTACATTACTAGAAAGAATTATTTCTAGAGTAGGTCTCCCACTAATGAGACCCGCTCTGGGCATCATAAAAGGAATCATTATCGGATATCCTTCATAAGGCTCCCAATTATGAAACCGGATGTGTAAACCTCATAAAATAGGATGTCCACTTTACCGGCGCCTGTAGAAAGAGTTGGAAGTGTACCAGAAGGAAATTTCCAATTAGTACCGAATGAAATGAGGCGACTTCCAGTTGCGTCCTGAATTAGCACTATGGCACCAGATTGTCCAGGTTTCGCATTAACAGGATTGGCGATTGTGGTATTGGCTGTTAGAGTAGTGGCATAGTTGCTGGATACGTTTAGGTTTAAAGTCTTTGTAGTGGTGCCTGACGGCTCCGCAAACCCTGAAGCTGCCCAAATGGAACTACCAGCAACAGGGTTTGTACTGCCAGAAAGGATATTTCCAGATGAAGCAATCTGACTGGCCGTAAGAACATAAGAGCCGTTAAGGGTCAGTGTTCCCGTGGCCGCTCCATTGTTAATTGGTAGCTTACTGTCAAGGGTAGACTGCAATGAAGTCACGTCTGTAATGCTGTGACTGTGACCAACTTGCGACTTCCCAGAAACAGTCACATCTAGATTAGACAGAGCAATTGCGACGTTAGCCCCAGGAGCGGAGCTATCGTTGGGAACCGCACTAGCGGCCACCGTATCGTTGAACGCCAAAGCCCATCCAACGCCGTTCCAGACCTTCGTCTTACCGATAACAGTGTTGAAATAGAGGGTGCCGACCGCGAGTGGGAGACCATCATTATCCGTTGCTGGATCAGCTGCCTTCTCTCCTAGAAACCTATCATCAAAAGTATCGAATGCCGAAGCTGCCGCAACTACTGATGCCGCCGCAGAAGAAGCTGAAGCCTCTGCTGCCAGTTTAGACGCTAGGGCGCTAGCTGCACTGGAAGCCGCTTCATTAGCTTTTGTGGTAGCCGTATTGGCTGAACTAAGAGCGTCCGCCACGCTTGTGGCGATATCAGCTTTGGCCGTGTTAATGGCCTCAGTCTTTGCTGTGTCTACATACCCTTTAGTAGCCGCGTCTGACGGCGCAGTTGGTGAAGCTACATTGTTAATTCGCTTATTCTTGACGTCAAAGAAAGATGCTGAAGGGTCGAGCTCAATCTGAGCATCTAGAATGTCTCTTGCTTCTTCAGCTATATAGTGAGCCTGCTTAGTTGATGCATTAAGATCGCGGCCAAGGATAGTTGCACCCTCAGACCACGTTACAATGGTGGATGAGGGGGTCTCCCGGTAGACCTTCACGGCCACCCCCGAGTTTACACCCACAAACCGAACCGTTGAAGAATTAACCCAAGTGAGAGTAACGGGGTTGCCTCCCGCAACCGCCTTGACGTGAGATTTATCAAGGTAGTTGAACGGGAGGCTAACGTCCATTATTCCACCTGTCGAAGTTACAATGACAGAAGTGGCCATGATTTCCTATTTAATTATTGTTGTTTATACGGTGACTTAGCGGGCAGGTCTTTTATCATTGTCGAAAGGATGAAGCTAAATGGGATTGAGTTTTGCCCCGGAAGATTTGAGAACAAAGTTCTAACTTCCGATTGACTCATTTCCCGGCCCTCTCGAATAGCCTTAGACACACCGCCAAATCCTTTGATTAGTGAATCAAAGTTGGAGATAATTGGGCTACCAAATATCAGGTCGGATGGCTGTTGAGTTGAACGGGCATTAAATTGTCCCTGATATCCTAGCGCAACGGCTCCGGTATCGGCAAACATGGGAAGAATAGAAGCGAACCCCGCTCGGGATACCGCAGCTTTCCCAATCTCGTAACTCGAAAGGTTCTTCTCCAAGTATTCTTGTTTGTCAGACCTACCTTGAGCGAGGATATAAATCTGTCCAACTCTAACCAAACCTGCAAGGGCCATCGATACGCCGAATGTGGCGACCGCTGTCGGGTCTCGCATATGGATATTGTAGAGCAACTGATTTTGGAACGCCGTGAACCCGTACCCACGGAACTGAAGGAATGACCGAGCCAAAGGTCCGTGCATCCAACGGTTACTGTTGCCGATATCATTTCTCTGAATGATCTTGCTCACAAGACGGAATAGGGCAAATTCGAAGTTAGCCCTAGCTTGCACGTCCCATTTATCCAGGTTAAGCGCCGTCAGCTTTTTACCGAAAAGAACTCCGTCCTTTGTGCTCGCATGTTGGAACTGATCGAGGATTTGGGCTGTTTCTTCTGGGGTAAGACCTAGCTGACTGAGCCTCCTAGTGTCCCCCGTTCGTAGCGGCCTTCCCGAATTGAGCCGTCGCGCCATAGAAGCGAACTTCTCGGCAACCGCCGCAGCTGTGAAGCGTTCTTGTGTCTGCTGAATGAAGGACATTAGGGATGTTTCGTAAGTAGCCCTAACACCTATATCCAATCCACTATCCAAGCGATCCCCGAATCGTGTAGGAGCCGTTGGGAACGGAACATCAGTCAATTCTTCCAAAGAATGGAAATAGATTTGATGCAAACGTTCGACACCTATAGCCGCCGTCTCTAGTTCCGCAAACAACTTATTGCTGAGGACACTTTTTCCGGCATCGTCAACAATTCGTCGAATGGCCGGGACGTGCTGAAACGCACTAGCAAAACCTAGAGCCCCGATTGCTGGGCCAAACTCGGCCAACTGAGCAAATCCAACCTGATTGAGAAGACGCATGGTCTGAATCTTTCGGATTCTCCCCAAGTTTCTCGCCCAATCCGTCAAGTCTTGAGGATCAACTCGACCAATGATCCGATTATATATCCATTCCATATCTTCAACGGCCTTCTGAGTTCCCTTGATAATTTCCCCATCACCAAGGTCATTGTCGGCCGCCCATTTCTTGGTCAGATTTAGAATGTTTCTGTAGTCGGAATCGGAACGAATACCTTTTAACAGAACCTCGCCAGTCCGGTGAAGAACTTCGGTATTAGCAAGTGCGACTCTACCGGATGCACGTCGAGAATATTTGGTGAATAGCGCGTTGGCGTCATTCTCCATTAGATCGGTCAAGTAAAGACGGGTAATGTTGCTTGTTCTTGGGTGCTCAAATTCAATGAAAGCCCCCTCATCAAGGAATACGCGGTTCTTTAAGTTAGCCATATTGGCTTTCCGCTTACCGTTACCCATAGTTCCTTCTAGGAACCTTATATACTCGTCCGCTTCATCGGCCGACAATCCTACACCGTTAGTTCCGTCAGTGAGAAGTTCCCTAAACCGCTCCGTATTTTTCCATCCAAGAGCCATTGAGAATTCGTCCCCCAAACCAACAGCATTCTTATGCATGTTTTGGACCATTCCCTTAGCAAGTCTGTTTAGGAATGAGGGGTTGATATTTGGCTGTGCAGACTCGATTGCATGCTTGAATAGTTCTTCAACAGTCCCAAGACCAAACTCTCGAATTGAGTTTCTGAAATGATCCCACTTCCACTGCCTCATTAGATACTTATCTAGGGCCTCCGCATCGTCAGCACCAAGAACAGGAGGGAATTCACCCGGTCTTCCGATTACACGTCCCGGGTCTCGAAGATCATCCAGGATTTCCCTTTGGAGTTTCTTCTGATGATCCCCCAAGCGCTTTACAGGTTCGGAAGGATTGTCTTCAATTCCACGTATGTAAGCTGATACCTCGTGGTAGAACCTCTGGGAGTTAAAGATTCGATCTCGAAGGCTGACTTGGTTCTCTTGAACCCATTCATCGTAAGCGGTGCGGCGAACCTGATTGTATTCCGTCATGCGCTTCATGAAGTGCTGTTCTGCCTTCATAGCCGCTGGCTTTCCATTTATGGCATGACCAGCAAGCCCCACAGATTCGTTAATCAAGTGTGGGCTGAACAGCCGAACAAGAGGATTTGCAGACATCCCGAGAACACCGGCCATGTCGTACCGCTCCCAATTACTCCCAGAAAGGGAAGCCGAACGTGGAACAGAGTCATCCGTGACGGCCGTCCACTTAGGGTCATCCAAGAACGGCTCGCCCATGCGAACAAACCTAGCGCCGACTGTCGAATCTGGTGTCTGAGGCGGCATTTCTGAAAGGGCCAACTCTGGGTTATCTCTCAGAAGCTCCGGGGGACGGTTGTCCGCCATCACCTTTTTGACATCCTCAAAGTGTCCCAATACAGAACTCAGAAGGTTTTTAAGTTCCGGATTGGCATCAGCTTCTCCCAAGACCTTTTCAATGTTTTTCTCTAGGGCTTCAAATTCTTCGGGTGTCATACCTCTCAGTACATCACCGATCCGTGATAGCTCGTCTTCAGTGAGCGGAACTCCAGGCTTTCCAGCCAATGCAGCTATTTCTGAAGCGTTATTCTGGCTTGCCTTCTCCCCCTTTGTTGAAGGAGTTGTAACAGCCGGTTCCGGGATTGATCCTGAAGGTACCGCTGGGGGGATAACCCTGTCGTAAGTCGCTCCGCCGTCGAACGCTGCTGCACCTTGCATGTGGGCTTCACGGCGAATAGCTCCGGCAACAACCTGATCAATGACGTTCCCGGCATCATCGGGGTTAACGGATATGTGCTGACTCTTAGCGACTAGAAGCGCTTGCTCTGGGGTCAGTTTGGAAAGCTTCTCCCTTAGCCCCTTTTCACCCTCTCTGCGGAACACAACACGGATACTGAACTCGAATGGATCGAAGCCTTGGGCCGCCTTTATCTTTTCCTCTTTGGCTTCACGGTTCAGTGTCTCCAGCATAGTTTCAGGTTTTTTGTCTGAATACCAAGACCGCAAAGGTGTTCTACCTTGAGGCTTTTTGGGGATATCGTCACGGGTAAATGATCCGCTAGCCGCACTCATCCTGTTGTTGGCACGCCAAATGGTGCTCTCTAGGAGTGAGCCCATTGGGTCTTTAGGATCAATGCTTACACGCTGATTTTTGGCAATAATAGTAAGTTCTTCAAGGGACAGGTCTTTTAGGGCATCCTTGAAACCTTGTTCGCCTTCAGTCCTGAGAATGTTGACTAGAGAGTTTGCGTGAGGGTCTAGGTATTTAGCGGGAGCGGTTTCCTGGGATGCTTTAGCCTCTTTCGCTAAATGCTCCGCCGTTGCCCGTGCTGTGATAGCATCTGCCGCTTGCCTCCGCTCCAAGTCCCAAAGGGCTTCCTTTATGGTCTTGTTTTCTCGTTTAGCTTGCTCAACAAGGATAGCAACTTCTGTTGTGTCACCTTTTCCTCGGTTGATAATGCCAGTTAGTTTCTTCTCAACATAGACATCATCAAACCATGAAGGCATAGCGTCGTATTCAAGGATTTGCTCTGGCGTGTACTTTACAGGCTTCGGTTTAGAGGGCTTTTTCTTTGGCGGCTCTATTGGATCGACTGGAGCGGTAGGCTCTACAGGATTGACAGGATCGACTGGAGTTGTTGGCTCTACCGGGGCTGTAGGTTCATCGGGCTTCTTAGGAAGTCTTGCCTCGATATCCTTCGCACTCAATCGCCTTGGGGGTGGCTTGCCAAAAGCTTCTTCATACTTGGCCGCCATTTCTGAACGTGCTGTAACCCGCTTATTAACAACTGGATCGACAGCCTTTTGGACTTCCTCTAGGATTTCCTTTGGTGGTTCCGCGAGGTCTTTAACCGGGTCTGGAACATTTAGTTCAATCTCGGCCTGCCGTGCGGCTTCCTCTATACGTGCTTCGGCTTCCTTAACCGCTCGGGAGCCAATATCCCGCATTTCATCGGCTATGTCTTTCGTGGCAGGATTTGCGGCGATTGGGCCAAATGCCCCGCCGAACAACATACCAAGACCGGCCGCCAAGGCGTATTCCTCATTGCTAACGGGTGTACCGATTGACCGGATGCCTTCGATAGCAAGACCAGCGCCACCGCCGGCCGCAATGTTTACGGCGCGCTGGCTGGCTGTAGTTTTCAAGCCTGCCGCTGCTGATATAGATCGTGGAAGGAGTCCACCAGAAGCAATACCGATCGAAAGTGATATTGGGTCTAGGACTTCGGCTAGGAAGTTCATACCAAAGCCCGACCACCCAAGAACTCCAAGGTTTTCTTTAGCTTCCTTGATTCGGGTAAACCGGGTCATCAAGGCATCGAATTGGACATCGGACGACACGCCAGCAAAGTAGTCCCAATATTCCTCTGGGAGCTTCTTAAATGTTTCCTCTCTTAGACGCGCCGAAAGTTTTTCACTCGTGAAATTAGGGTCCGGATCGTATGGGTTAGGCCACAGTCCTGTCACCGCTGAAACTGTTGGGGTATTTACAAAAGCGTCCGAAACGAATCCCGAGTAAGACCGCTCGCTACCCCTCTTAAATGTCTTAGCCTTTTCCTCAAGTATGGCGCTATCAACAGCATCCTGTCTGACTTGAGGAAATACTTTATCAAAAGTCCCTGGATTACTTTCGGGCGCTGAAACTTCACTTGGGGCTGAATTAGGCTCTAGTTCATCCATAGTGGATTTTTGATTCCTATAGTTTTAAATAAAAGCCCCCAGGGATAATCCCCAGGGGCCAACGTTTAGACAAGCTTACCAGAACCAGCCGGGGGATTTCTTGGCTTTTGGCAATAGATGCTCGAAAGGCTTACCCTGTCGGGCCAACTCAAGCGCAAGCTCGAAAGCCGCCTTTGGGATAGGACCAACGCCTGGAAGCGGCTGCATACCTGGATCAGTGGGGATTGTAAGTGGAACCTGCGAGGTAACAGCTTCGGCTACCTTCTCGGCTACCTTCTCGGCTACCTTAGCTTCCTTCTTCGCGTCCTCGACACGTTCAAGGGCGAATTCCTTGATGTCCTTTACACGGTTCATCCAGCCGGGGCCGAATACGCCGAACGTGCTCAACTGCTTAAGGAAGTTGATTCGTTCCTGGATACAGCGTCGAACAAGCTTTTCAGGGTCGCACTTCTCGACTGCCTTTAGCGTTACCGGACCAAGGTTTCCATCGTCCGCAACCGGGTAGCCTAGATATGTCAGAGCCCGCTGGAGGCCAACGACGCCGCGAGAAGGGCCACTATTAACACCAAAGTCAAATACCACAAGGTCAACTCCTGGAGGAAGTGCATTACAGTTACATTCATCCCAATAATAATGACGATAAATTTCGATAAGTTCGTGTTCCTCCAATTCTAGAACGTCACGAACTGGAAGGTCTTTATCGCGTCGATACTGCTTGTAACGTGCTAGGGTAACACCCTGCATCGTTCGGCCACCGGGGTCACGCGGGTGATTGTAAAAACCACCTTCCCACTCAAGGGTAGCCTCAAGGCAATCCATAAACGGGGTACCGTCACCCTTAATTTTAATTGGTCCCATAGTCATATTGATTATCGTCCTCTAGAAAATGCCCGCTTAATTCCGTGGGCTATCAATTCATTCGAATATAGTCTGCTGGAAGGTCCGTGTTCTTGGGTTATAAGAGCACGAATAAACTTTCCAAGAGTTATGGGGTCTCTAAGATTCACTTTGTCGTCTACAGACATACCCATCATAGAAGCGATGTTAGCCGCAGCGTCACCACGTCCTGGGGTCCAACCATTAGTTTTGTCGGTGATAATCTTTTTGATAGAATCCAAACCGCCATCGAATTTGTCTAAGACAAGTGTGGCCGTTGCCGACATTCCATCTTCCGGGGAAGCAAACTTGATTTGTGGCGTACCCTCATCAGTGTTTTTAGACGGTCCAATAATTCCCGAGAATCGAGTCCTCTGGTACTCGCTACCGGAGTATTTGAGATTCCCCGGGTTGTTGTTACGCATCCCCGCTGGAAGGCTCTCAACGTCTATCCCCGAGAAATACTGACTTGGTTCAACGAATCTTCCAGCTTGAGGGGGAGGCGTGTTCATTGGAACAAACTTAGAAAGAAGATGGGCTTTGACTGTCTTGCTCGCCCATTCTGGGATAGAAGACGAACCGAAGTTTGGTCCCCAAGCTCTCTTTGATCCTACGTCCAAATGAATCGCATTATCGTAGACACCAACACCGTTGAAACCTAGTGCTGACGCTTTCTCAATCAATGCTAGGCGTTTCTCAACTGGCCACCCTGCCACATTAATGTCAACCGCGTTACCGTGGATGTGCTGGGAACCCTTAGCACCACCAACACTAGCGTTATGCTGGGGGTCTCTGTAAACAGAGTTTACTTTTAGTTCTTCTCCAAGAACGCTTTGAAGGGCGTTGAACTTACCGCGCAATTCCGGGTTGACGTTTTGACTGTTGAATCTAGCATCAAGCTTGAAAGCTCCAGCACCCTCTCGTGAATACTGAGTGAAAGCCACAACTTGCGGCCCTACGGTACGCCTCACTTCGGCACCGATGCCGTCCCCGTTGAACGATACGTTTCCGAGCCCCGTCTTTGTTAGATCGGTCTCGGCTTCCTGAAGTGAATTACCACCTGAGAATATGCCTTTTGCGGAGTCGCCATCTTCAGAAGTTGGACTCCCAGAAACGGGAGGACCGACAGATACACCGTCTGGCATATCTTCCTTCAAGCTCCAATCTGGTGGACTGGTTACTTGTGGCGGTGCCGAGGGGGGAAGCGCTTTCCTTTTTACTACAGGTTCAATGTTCCCGTCCCTATCAGATATGTGGGTGTACTCATATTCAGGGTGCCACGGTGCCCATTTAGGGACCTCTTTAGGGAAAGCCTTAGACAAATCCCAAGGTTGTCCGTCTGTGCTTCCGAAAAAGCCCGTCAGAGCGGCCAAGATCTGCTGTACCTCAACGTCGAACGTGTCTACATCTAAGGAGCCCCCTGAACCAAACAGATTTGAAAAGAAGTCTTCCATTTAGAACGCATTCCCCATAATGTCCGCATTTTCCCAGAAGTTCGGGCTTGGGGTAGAAATTTCCCTAGCTCTGTTCTGTTCTTTCATCTTCCTGACTCTCTCCCGGCGCTCCACAATAGACTGGATCGAGATTGCTGGTGTAGGCCCACTAATTTCTAGGGGCCTTCCGTTAGGGTCAAGGATGATCAATTTATCGCCCCTCGGGACAACTCTTAGAAGATCGGAATTTGATATATATCCGGTAGCATTCAACCGGCGCATTTCCGTCTCGTTAGCTTTCCAGAAGTCGTTCAGCATTCCCTTAATGTGTACTTCATCACCTTTTTGAAGTCTAGGCACTCCAAAAAGATAGTCCCCATTAACAACGATGGATTGCTCTTTAACTCTCTTGCTAGCTTCATCGATAGCTTCCTTCTCAGACATCGTACCAGATGCCATGAGTGCGGTAACGAGCTTGGCCACTTTGGGCCTTAGAGCCATTTCGTTCGAGGGGGCATTCTCATATGGGAACCACGTCCCCATCCCATTGATAGCTCTTGTTACAGCTACATTGTCTCTTTCAATAGGCGTCACACCATCTTTGCCTGGGGCAAATCGAAGGCTTGCTTGACGTGCCGCCGAAGCCGCATCTAAGCCGCTTGTTCTAAGGGCCAGATAAGACTCGTAAAGCAGAGTGCCCTTCTCACCAACAAGCTCTATTGTTGCGCTTGGGTTGCGTTGCTGCAAAGCCTGATACATGGCCGCTCCGCTTATAATACGGGCTTCCTGTTCTGGGCCTAGAGCGCCGTCCTTAGTAACTTGGGTTGTGCCAGCCGCAACACCACCCTTGAGCACATTTTCAAACTCTGGCGGGGAGTAGCCTTCACGGAAGGCCGCATCAAGCTTGTCCTCGGTAATCCTAGCCATTCGCTCATTAGGATTTTGGATAGAAGCGTGTTCCCGTTCAATCTCTGCAAAGCGTCTCTTGAATGCTTCCCGTTTGATTTCCGCACTTGAGATAACAACGGGTTTGTCAGAATAGGGATTCTCGCCTCGATAATCTGGCATTGCTGCTAGGCTTCCGTCTCCGGCTTTGATAGCCTCCGAAGCTCTAGCTATGATCCCCGTCTTCTGGTCTTCCTCGTTAGCTCTGGCCAAAGTTCTTAGAGCTTCACCACGGACAGCTTCCACCTTTTCTTTATGCTTAAGGGACGCTGAAAGTGGGCCAATACGTGTTAGCCCATCTTCGGCTCTTACCCGATCCGTATCTAAGGCAATGATAGCGGATTTTGCATACTTCGGGTCTTTAGCAAGTTCGCTGAGAACGGATAGGTGAATGTCGTCCATTCGCCCATACTGAAGGTCAAGACTCCCCCCCTTGACAACTGGGCCAAGGCTTTTCTTGATTGCCGCAATTGACTTTTCAACGTCCGTTGGCGTTATGGACGGATCGGCCGACATAGCATCAAAAGCGTTACGGTACCCATCGCGGATATTTCTGAGGGCAATATCTTCAAACGCCTGCTGATTGGCTTGGCCAATAAGTGTTTTGTGTCGAGCCGCTAGGCCGTCCCGGATCGTATCTAGACCCTTGCGGAATACTTGAGCTTCCCCGTAATGCCAACTGAACTCTTGAATCCTTGGCTTGACACGTTCGATAACGTACCGCTCTGGATCAAAGCCGTTCTGGCCAAGAGGGACGGAACCGTTAGCGATGTCCTTATCGATTGCCTCGCCAAGGGCGTTGACGCTCCACTGAGCATATTCCTTTCGAACTAGAGGTCCGATAAGGGGATGATCTGCCCAAGAAACCTTTCCAGTCCGAATAGCATCTATACGATCCGAGTTGGTCAGACCTGCCGCCCACTCGTTAAACTCGATCGTGCTTTGCTGAATCGCCGCATTCTTCTTAAGCTTATCTTCGACGGCCAGTCCGGCCTGAAGCTTAGCGATACCCCTACCGAATATCCCCAAGGCTCTCTCTAGGTTCTCCGCATCCCTGTTGATTGGAGCTTGAGCAGGCTGAACAAACGTGTCCCGCTGAATGCCCGATGGTCGGATAGGTTCTGGTGGGCCTAGTTCTGGTGTTGGTGTACGATTAACCAAAGTTCGCCCCCTTAGCTGCCCCGGCTATTCCGCCGATGCCCTGGATAATGAATGGAAGTGCTGAAGGCTTGGAAGCCTGTCTAACTGAGTTAATTCTTCCGACTGTCTGATGGTACATAGCTACGGACTCATCGACATTTCGCTCTTTTACATTCTCAAAGTTTGTCTCAATGGATGCCGTCCGCCTTCCTTGCTGAGCCTGTATATCCCCAAGAATAGCGTCAACAGAAAGGCCAGTAATGCCAGCTTCACCAGCGGAAACCTTAGCCTTAGATTCGGCTCGCAACGCTTCGATACGCTGTTCGAATAGCTTCTGGGAAGCGGCCTCTTTTTCTTGAATAGTATTGTTATTGATCGAGGCATACTTATCGTTGGCCGCCGCTATGGCTGCCCGTCTGTTGCTCTCGTAATATGCGTTCTGTTCATCCGCTTGCTGACTTGCAGCGGCATAACCAGCCGCCGCTTGCCCGACCGACGCAATAAGTCCCAATAGCGGTAGTATGGCAAGGCACATTAAATCTGTTCCTTTACTAGGGCGAACTCAATGAAAGGGCGGTTCTCCGCTCCAAATCTTTCAATTGTCCGCAACATTTTGAACCCCTGCCACTGAAGCCATTTCTTATGGCGTGTATTTCTAGCATCCATAAAATTCGTGAGGATGTGGAATGGGGCTTCTGCAATTATCTTTCGAGATTGAATTACGAACTCAACGGGATATTCATATATCCTGTCCGTTGAAAGCATCCAACATATTGCGTAGTTCTCATAATTTGTAATCGGATCGAACCCCCAAATAATCTCTGGGATTCCATCATCAGCAATACCAGCTACGCAAACATCCCGGCCATCCACAATAGATGCCGGTAGAGCTACAATAGGATCAAGACCGCTTGCCGCAAGGCATTCATCCCGATCTTCCGAGCGCAACCGCTTGGCTATGCTCAAAGCATCTTCAATGGTTGCCTTGCGGACAAACGTTTCCTTCACTATTAAAGTTCCTTGGTATTAGGATTGAAGTCGCCTTGCCATTCCGCCGAAGTAAACGACGCTGGCAACCAACTGTCAGACACAATGGTTATTGTTACTCGATCATTCCGAGAAAGAATTGGCACCGTGAACCTGCCACTTATAAGCGAGAACACGGCTGTCTTATTCTTAGCCGAACCGATGACTTTGGAATTGAACGGGTAAATTCTTTTCTCGCGCCCCTCCGCTTCAACTTCTACTGTGAAGTAAGCCGCGTTGGAGTAATAGATAGTCATGTGCTTGATATTCAAACGGCCGGAGATAACTGTTTGTTTGCCATCTTGAGATCGATTGAATAGGGTACTGAACCTGTACTTTCGCAAAAATGGGATACCACACCTCAGAGAAACATTTGAAAGGTCTCCATCAAAAGACACCGTATTTGTGGTTACACTACTCGGAATAAGCTCTACGCCGTCCGGGTAGTTCAAATTTGGCCCTGCGATGGAAACGAATGCGAGCCCATTAGGCCGCGCGTAGGGGAGAGTAAAGGTTGTCTTGTTGGTGACAGAATTGTAGACACCGCCAGACAGAACCGTGAACCTGTCCCCGGAAAATAGGTAATCAATATTAGGGTCGGTGACGTGTGGGGATAGGTTTAAAGTCTCGGCATAAAGGCCGTCCTCCCGCCGTGCGAGGATCACAAGTCGGGCTTTGTCGAATGCCATTCCCTCGATTCGGGTGCATCCTGGAAATGTCCATCTTGTCCATGCGCTTTGAAGTTTCTCCCTTCCAGACCAATAATATTTGTAGAGATAGATTGCCCCCGGATCACCGTCTGTTGCCAACAGAATGATGTCCAATTCTGGGGATGTAGACATATGCTTTACACCTGCCGGAACGTAGGCCGGTGCGTGACTACTTACAGGCTCCCCTTCAGCCGTCTCCAATCCCTTGTCCACAAAGAACTCCATAAGGGATGCCCATTCGGCAGTCTCCGTTACAAAGTAGATGTTGGATTGAGCGACAACAGGCTTAATAGTTGGGGAGTTTGGAAATTCAGTTAGAGCCCTTAGAGATACGCTTTTTGGTGTAAGGTTCTCTGTAGCGGAAAGCCTAAACTGAGTGTTATTTGAGAAGATGATTAGAGAGTCTTGATAGGCAACAGGGTGCCTCAAGAATGAAATTTTGTTGTGTGCCGAAGCGATATCAATAGGGTCAGTATCTAGAACTGCCGTCAATGTAGAACGGAAGAAGTTGTAAAACTCCCCGCTCTCAGACATGACAACGTTTTCCCCCGTTAGAATGCAGAAGCGGTTGCGGTGGAAAAACACGTCTTCAATAGCCTGCCCAACAAAACTCGGATTAGGAACGGTCTTGACATCCCCACACTGTCGCTCACCCCAAGTTGCCGCCTTGAACGTGAACGTTCCATCAGCATTACGAACAAGTATGTGAGGCATTGTGCTGGCATCGACGCCTTTGGGGGTATCCGGTGCTGGGCATTCTTTCCACACGCCGGTTCCAGATGAGCCGTTCACACCGTATTGAACCCAATAGTCATCAAATTTAGTGGTCTCAGTACCGGCCACCTTTACAATGAAACCATCAATAGCGAAGGCTGGAAGGTCTGAGAACTTCTGAACAACACCCTTGATCGCCTTCATAGCACGGCCGGAATAGCCATCATCAGCGGCAATATTAAAGTCATTTGTCGAATGTGTTAGGTAGACGGATGATCCGTAACGGCCAACGCCCCATGGGGACACGTTCAGGCTGTTTGCTACACAATCTGCATAAAGCTCTTGAGCGATATTGACAGTATCAATTTTGTAGCCGTGTGAAGCGGTAGACCCATCCGGTGTTGTATACTCTGCAACAAGAGAACCGCCAATCGTTATTCTATAAGTCTTGGCATAGTTACCAGCCGCAACGTGGACTAGAGCTTCATATGGCCTCGCTGGGGTTTTACTGGTACCAGCAAGCACCACTTTCTTGCGGTTAACAATGAAGGTATGGTCCGCAATAGTCAGAGCCCGTAGGTCATCTTCAGCCGACGTTATACCGGCTAGATAAGACGCTCCATGATTATCAACAGTCTTCTCCGCTCCAGTGTTCCTATCCCAAACCCTAATAGTGCCATTTGTGTAAATGGCCAGAATGTATTCTTCAGCATCATCCCTCATAATGAAATGTTTAAAGGCATCATTTGGGATATTACCAAGAAAAATTCCGTGCTCAGTCCGCGGCCTTGGGGTTAAACCATCAACAATGCTTGGGAATGTATTTTCACAAATATCGGCTTGAGAGGCTAACCGCATAGGCGGTGACTGTTGGGAGACGCCATTAATGAGATTCGGAATCTTCCCTGAAACTTTCATTATGGCCTATTACCCTTCATTCTCTGCGATAGCTGAAGCGTATCGAATAGGTTCAACTGAGCAACTTCAGCTTCATAATTCTGTAGATTAGCCCAAGCTTGGCGCTCGTCACGCTCCATGAATGTGTGCAACGATTGCTCTCCACCCATGCGATCCTGGAACAGCCTAGAAGCTTTGACAGTAACATAGGTTCTGAATGACTCTGGGCAGTCCTCGAATGCTAGCAAGTTTACAATTTTCTTGAAATTGACCGGGCTAGTGAATCCGTCTATTGCCCGTCTAGTCCTATCGTAAATATAATCCCCCCTCTGCACCAGATTGGGGTCTTCCGTAACAACCAGCAAAGCGGTATTGCCAATGTTAATCTTCCCTTCTACATCGGGAGGAATTGTTACTGTGTAATCTGTATTCCAAGACCATCCTTGAACTTGGACGGATCGCATTTGTTGATTGAGAAGTTTTCTAGCAATCTCCGCATCCACGAATTGACCGTCAAACTGATTAACGGGGCTTTCTCCGATTCCCGCTAACATAAGGTTTACCGCTTCAAGTTCCGTTGTTAGTGATAGATCGAGCATGCGAATCCTCTACTTTCTATGGAAAAATGAAAAAAAGGGGGAATCGAAAGCCTGGAGTTATCCTAGCAATCAATTCCCCCTGAAGGTTTTTAGTCAGTTTTTAGTTATTAGGCGTTAGCAAGCTCAATGGAGCACTCGGGTCGGAGAATGCCGTGGCCAACCGCCATTTTGGCAACCATAAAGGTTCCTTGGCGGCGAATCTCGTATTCCGATTCAAGAGCGATATCCATCAGCTTGACCGTACCAATTGCCCATCGATTCTTGATAAGGCCAACAGTCTTAGAGTAGTTGCCACGGTACTTAGAAAGGAGCGACACATCGAGAGACAGGTCGGTGCTCGGGAGGTTGTTGGTCTTCACAAGATCAATACCGGCAACCGTCTGAATCGTACCGGAAGCAATGCTACCAGCGCCATTATAGTCCTTGTTGATAAGAATAGTATCCTGGGCCAGCATGTAATACTGGGCCGGACGGATGAACAGATTCCGATCATCCTTGCCGAGATACTTTTCGTCCATTGTCTGAGCGGCCTGGAAGATGGCCGCACGGTAAGTGGCGACAGTCGTGCCCATTGCGGCGGCTGTGATAACGGAACCACCAACGCGGCCGGTTAGGACGTTGTTGGAGCGGGCCGCCAGAACACCAGTGCGAGCAACGTTCTTGTCAAACTGCTGCGCAAGCTCGCGACCCATTTCCGTGGCATACGGGCCTCGAACGTCGTAATGGTTCATAAGCTCGTCAATCTTGGCAACAAAGATCGGGGCAACAAGTAGACCGTCAACAGAGATAGTCGTTTCTGCGTGGCCTACAGTCTGCCCGTCAATGAAGTTTCCCGGAGTATGATAGCTCGAAGTAACAGTGCCGATAGACGGGAACTGAGCCGTCTTGCCGTTCTTAATCGTACGGACATAGTGACGATTCATAAATACCGTGTCCTTTTCGAACTCGGTCAGAATCTCTCCACCAAACTGTTTCAGAAAAAGTGCATCATCCGCACCGGCCTTATTTACCTGACCGACGCGGCTAACAGTAGAGTTAGTCATTGTTTTTATCGTTTCCTAAATGGAAAGTTGGGTTAATGCCCATCTCGCCTTCTAGGATGCAAACTAGGTTGTTCTGCCCGGTATCCCTCGCAAGGGAAACTGAACAGAGCCAAGAGCTATCCTTAAAATGGCTTCAATTGGCCACCCCCTAAACAGGGGCATGGCCCGTCCCCCAGATTAAAATGAACCTGGGGGAGGGTTTTTACCGCTCAATTTTGCGGCAGGCATCACGTAATTTACTGTAGTCTGCTAGGAGTACACCCAAAGCTGATCCCTCGGGCAACTTCTCCAATTCATCCGCCGCTTTTTGTAAAAACACCGCCGAATATCTCGGAACGGAAGGGCAAGCGGCTTTTAGTATAATACGATCAGAATGAGCCGGATCGCATGCGGTCAACGACATTGCGAGTAGAACGGTGCTCAACCATAACGTTATTAGCTTCACGTGCAATGCTCGCTTCTTTAGCTGCGATTTCGGCTTGAACTATCTCCTTAACGTCCTTCTTCATCTTCTCACGGTCAAACCAGTATACTAGAGTTGAGAAGGCTTTAGAGAGAAAGGAAAATATATTCAGTAGGGCTAGCATCACTGTTTAGCCCGCGTGGTCCAAATTCCGGCAATCCATTCAATCTTGGAATACCAGAAAGAGAGGGCTTCGTTGTCGCGGGGGGTAGGAGTGAGATTCACAATGGCAATAGCCAAAGCGTGAAACGCGGCCAGCACAGCAATCACACCGTCCTGATTAGCATACAGGAGGTTATAGGCGAAAACTAGATATTCCCAAGTCACGGTTATTATCTCCATTAGCGGTCAAGTTTAACCAGCCGCCAATCGAGCCTTGACCATTTCTCGGAATGCGGGGTCCGTCTGATAACGTGGGTCGCGCATATCAGCGGTCATTTCTGCGGTAGAGTTATACGGCTTATTGCCTCCAGGAGTAAGCGGACGATTGCCCGAGTAGGACACCGAAGGTTCAATGCCATTAGCTGCCTGATACCGGGCTTTTAGACCGGCAATGGCAAACAGGATGGCCGAACGATCGCCGGATTCAATAGTTCGGTTGAAAGACGCCTGATCTTCTCGTGGGATACTTTGAGCCGCCCAACTTACCATATTGGCGTACTGTTCTTCCCCACCAGCTTCCTGCATGAACAAGTTGCGATCATTCTCAACAGAGACCTTTCGGCCGTCAACGTACTGATCGACAACGCGGCGGGCCAACTCGGCATCGCCATTGAACAGGCTCTTGATCCCATCAGCGATCTTAGCCCTGTTATCCGGTGCTACATCGCCTGTAGTCTCAAACTCTGCACTGTAGGGGTTTACATCGAAGCCCGTAGACTTGATGGCATCCTGTGTCTGCTGATCATCCGTCTTAGCCTTGTCGTCCGGCTTAGGAGTAGGAACCTTGAGAGGATCATTTGGGGCACCCGGCTTTTCATCCTTTGAGGAACCCTTGAGTGCCGAAAGTTCTTGTGATACCCGCGTATTCTGGGCCTGAAGCTCGGCGTAGGATCGGGCTAGTTCTTCGGGGGATTTGAAGTTGCTCGGAAGCCAAGCCGGTCGATCACCTTCTAGAGTAGTCGTTGCCGGAACTTCCGGAGCATTAGCCCCCGACTCTTGAGCCTCAAACTGTACTGAAGTTGTCATGATTCACCTTAGTTAGTGACGACGGTAAGACCATTCAGCATCTTGAACGTCCCGGTCGAAGAACCTGGGGACACCTGGGAACCCGAAGTGTCAACCGAAGTGACGCCCGTTCGGGGGTCCACCAAAGCTGCAACATCAAGGGGAGGGGTGGCCGGTTCAGTCACCATAGAATCAATCTTCTTTTCTGCCATTTTATTTTCCTTAGAAGTTATTGGGGCGCTTTAGGGGGAGGCGGAAGGCTAGCCTTGAGCATTGTGTTAGCGCTCCCTCCAAGCTGATTAATTGCGTTCGGGCCAAGCTGGGCAATTATTTGCTGTATTTGGGCCTGCTGTTCGGCTTGGGCTACTTCTTCCTCAGACGGGATAAGCCCTTCCGTATCAATATTGTAAGCTGCGGCGGCGCGGCTCATAAACTCACGGGGGTTGAGATATCGCAAGGCAAGCTCTGGGCCGACCATGCCGATAATCTCTTTCACGAAAGTCGAAAGGTTGCGTTGATCATGACCACGTCCAATTGCCTCAAGACCGGCTACCACTTGTGGCTTTACAGTCTTAGAATCAAGAGCCTTTGCACCAAGACGCTTTTCCATTCGTCTTTCAAAAAGGCGCACAATGGGAAGCTGAAGATCGGCCGCGAACAGTGTGTAAACACCACCTAGACCATCATCCAAATCGGCCGCTAGGTATCTGATTTCCTCTGCCGTAACACGTTCACCGGCTCGTTGAACCGAAGCGTGAAGCATGAAGGCGTAGCTCAATCGAGTAGCAATTTCTTCCGCCTGCTGTTTAGCAATGGAAAGGTCTTGGCTCTTTTGAAGCTGCATGACAGAAACGTCATCGGCTCGACCAGCACGAATGTCACCGCTACGGGCTTCCTGGATGACCTTTAGCTGCGTAGTTCCGGCGGGGTCCACAAGGAACACGATCTTGGCCGCCGCTGCGGAGCCGTCAACAAGAGCCTCTGAAAGGGCTTCTAGGGAGTCCAAATCGCCTAGATATTCTTCGGCATAGGAACGTCCGTAGGATTCACCCGGCTGGTTATTGAATCTAAGAGCCAGATAAGGAAGTTCGTCTTTCTTGTACTTACCTACTGTCCCCGGAAGAATGATCCCTTCAACCTCTTGGTATGTCTCCCATTTGTTGTCTTTAGTCAGATAAATATGGGTGTAAAGCTCAACAGGGGTTGGCTCCATAGTCATGCCGTCAGTATTACCGCTTCGGTCGCCTGACTGCTTATTGCTAAGGATAACACCTAGGATTTCCGGCGGAAGAACCGTCTGATCTATTTCTTCACGAATAACAATTTCTAGGAGATTTCCAGCCGCATCACGCCTTACGACATATTGGTCTAGGCGGTACATCTTCGCTCTCTCGTCTGGAGAAGCGGGAAGGTTTAACAGCGCATTTCCAGTCACCAAAAGATGCTGCATGCACATAAAGACAACAGGTCTAAAAACCGCATGATCGACTTCGGCAACAACCGCACGTTCACGGGAAGCCAAAGCCGCTTCAATCTCGCCTCTTTTTGCTCCCAAATCCCGAAGAATAGAGTCCTCAACACGATAATTGAAGAAGGGAATCTGAGGGAATAGGGCTAGCATCAATTTACTAGCTAGAACCCTAACGCCGCGAGCCCCTAGAGACTGATAAGGCGTTGGAAGTTTAGAAGAAGAAGAAAATCCTGAAGGTGGAAGAATGGAAGGAATTGTTAAGACCGCACATTCGCGCGCTCTATCGAGAAAACTATTCCGTTCAGTTTCAAGTTTTCTATAGCGATCTTTAGCCGTGACTGAGGAAGCCTTGGCTAAATCTTTCATTATTATCCAGTCGGGATAGCTAGGCCGGTAGTGCTAGAAGTTGTCGGGGCCTGAGACTGATTAGAATTTTGGGGGGAATCCTGCGTAACAGCCGGTTTAGAAACGACAGGGATAACCTGGGGCTGTGGGGGTGGCGGTGCCACTGGAGCCGGTGCAGGAGCCGACTTCTTAGAACCAAAACACATTGTTAACTTCCTCCTGGAATATTGATTCCACTGCCACCAGAAGGCTGGCTAGAGGCTAGATTAATTCGAAGGCTACTTGTGCCAGTCCGGCGACTCGTCAATCCTTCCCTTTCCGATGCAGCCTGACCGTCAATAACTGGAGCGGCCGGGGGGTCTGCTGGAGGGGGAGGGGCTGGAGCCGGGGCTGGTGCTGGGGTAGGTTTTTTGCCACCAAAGCACATATAATAACTTCCCTTAAAATGGCCCGGTAGGATGCCCTTTAGCGGAACACCCTACCGGGGAAATAACAATTAGCTATCTTGCTGAGCCTTTAGAATGGCTTCCAGATGATGGATAACCGTCATTTGGCCAAACTGGATATCGTATTCGCGAAGGCCCATTTCAGATGATGCCCGAAGTCGAAAAACGGACTTTAGATAGAGAATAAGATTCTCATCAATATCGGGGCACACAGTAATTTTTTCCCCTGAAAGGGTCATAGTGTGCAAATTTTTGTCTGCAATAGTGTTTTTTCGAGTCATTTTTCCTCTGGTATTACTTACCCGCTAGAGCCGTACCCAATGAGGGAACCCCATTACCGGCAATCTTAATCCCACCTGAAATGGGGACCACGATGTTATCCGCGATGCGTGGCGTCTCGGCTACCTTGGATGGCGTACTCGGGACGTATTCAGGGGCGGTTGGTGTGGGTGGAGAAACAGCTACCTGGGAAGGGGCAGCCGGTTGCGGCGCTGTAGGTGTTTCCTCATTAAGTTCCTGCTCAACAAGAACAGCATAACCGGCGATGTCGTGCCATGAATCCGCATAGTTTGGATCGCCATTCAAAATACGGGCGATTTTGTGGGCAATCATGTCAAGGGCTTCACACTGAGACGGGCTGAGTGCCGACCATCCCTCCTGTTCCATAAGAACATTCTTGATCTGGCGGGAAATTCTAGCGTGGTTCTTAAAGTCACCATAACGCTGGCCACGGGCTGCAAGGGTCTCGTTAATGTTAGACATTCGGATATTCTCCGTAGTAAATTGTTGCAAGCTTATTCATAACTTCGAATTGTTCTGGGATTCCGGCATTAAGATAGGCCGCCATAACACGTTGCTCTAGCGTGTCTCCTAGATTAGGATCGGATAAAATCTTGTCCGCTTTCTTCGGGCCAACACCGAAAATTCCCGGGTATCCGTCTGTTGCGTCCCCCATTAGGACTTGCTTCCAGCGCCACCTTTCGGCGTCTTCTTCATGCACTAGGTAAGCACCATTTTCTGGATGGGCAGCATTAATATGATAACCTGGGATTTGCTCTAGGTCTTTGTCGGCACTTACCACCACACAAAATTCCTCGGGCTTCTTTGAGTTACTATATTGATAAGTCAAGGCTCCAACCAAATCGTCAGCTTCCCACCCGTCAAGTTGATAGACAAGTGGCCTAACAACGATGTCCCGAAGCTGCTTTAGACCAATAGGAGGGCGGCTACTGGAACGGTTTGCCTTATAATCAGGGTAGTGGTAGTTACGTGTATATTTCCCATTTGCATCCTTAAGACTGAAGCAATAATGGACGATACACGTTTCCACTTCTGGAAACTCGCCGTAAACAACGTCCATTACCCGGCTAATCTGACCGCTAAAATGCTCTAGAGATTCGCTTAGATTGTTGCTAGCCGTAACAATTCCATCACCCCAATCGATTACCATTTCTCCATGATAAGCTGCTGTATACAGGGGTCCGTCAGCGTCCAAAATAATATGACATTTCACTGTTCAAGTTCCCCTTCTTCAGTGTCGGAATCAGATAGGCTTATTGGCCATATGAATCCCATATTTAGCTCTCAATTGGTTTGCCCAATAGAAGAAGGATTCAAGATCAATTCCGGCCCCACAAAGTTCGTCCTTGCTAGAATGTTCCAAGATAACCTCCATAAGCTGCGTCGGCAAAAGTTTGTACCACTCTCCGTGGGCATCTTTCTTGTGGAGTACCAGTAGTTGCTTTATCAGTTTCTCCGATTGCTTCACGTCCGTTGTTTTGAACATGAATGCCACTTCGAATTTATGATTGGGGCAACATATCTGGTAGTCCTTAAGTCTGCTATTCATTGACTGAATTGTTCGACCAATTTTCGTATATCCTGGGAAAGCCGGATGGGTTATACCATAGATAAGTCCGTTTAGTGCGTCTCTTTCCAATTCATTCCCTTCTGGGCCTGACCATCCAAGGGGCATCTAAAACCGTAGAACTCTCCCGCTTTCCTAATGGCGTTTACCGCTGTTTCTGCATAAAGCTCTGCTAGCTCCGGCTTTACCGTTGCTTGCCATTCGTCATGTATTAGAGCAAGAATTGCGAAGTCCTCCCCCCATTTAAAACCAAGATCATGAACAAGCATGTCGTACAAGATGACTAGGCCCCGCTTCATTTGTACCGCTCCGGCACTCTGAAGAAGTGTGTTCAAAGCGGCATTCTTGGAGCGCGCCGTTAAACGCCTTCCATCAAGGCCGACTAAGAAACCGTTTTGTTCGATCTTCTTTCCAACAAGTTCAATGAGCCTGCCCAAAGCTGGGAGTCCAGCTAGGAGTTTAGCCCTGGCCTCTTTTCCTCGCCTTCTTTGCGCAACATCCCCAACAGCGCCAAGCTGAGCGCCTAAGTTCTGATCTCCTGCACCGTAAATAAATGCATAAAAGAACGTCTTTGCGTTGTCTCGGCTGATGCCTAGAATGCGGGCATTGATCGAGTGCATATCGGTGCCATTAGATTTGTTACCTTTTAGCACCGTATCAATATAAGCCCCGTTATCGAAAATGGCCATGTAACCGGCCAAGTCTCGAAGTTCTAAAGCGTCGGCGTCAACACCAACTAGGATATGACCGTCGTCTGCCACAAAACAAGCTCGGCAATCCTCCCCGTATGGGGCATGATTGGCCGGCACTTGAGCAAGGTTAGGGCCGGAATGGGTCATTCTCCCAGTATGGGCACCGTTGGTGTTTATG
>FRDC01003308.1_pt2 | contig 25960 bp, 43 predicted proteins | sample 1106171 | NCBI WGS metagenome assembly FRDC01 (sample SAMEA3930566, study PRJEB13176) | freshwater metagenome | biome: Drinking water system; feature: drinking water; material: water | place: Singapore | collected 2014-12-20 | reverse complement strand
AATTCACACGTTGCTATAGAAGACGTAAGATCTACTGTAGCAGCGTTATCAATGTTACAAGAATACATGAGGTCTAAATGATTAAACATATCATATTTACAATAAGAGGCGCTGCCGTACTTTCAGCAACATTATTTTTTGTATGGTGTGTAATGAAAACATTGTTATTCATTTCTAGTAATAATTTATGGGTATATACACTATTAGGAATGTTTCTTTTATACGTATCATGGTTTATCGGAAAATATATCACGGGTTAGAAAGAAAATTATGAAACATCTTATGGCGATATTATTAGGATTAGGAATACTAATCTCTATAGCATTATTTATCGCTTTATTAATTGAATTATTTACTTTTATTAATGTTACAAATATATTGTTTGTTTTTTCATTAGGAGGATTGATATTGAGTTTTTCGTGGTTTATCGGATATAATATTATCAATGATTGATATCTTATTATATCAACATCATTCTGATATCTTTTGATATTACTTCACTTCTAACACTATCATATTGAATCCTACAGCAGTTTCAACACAGTTCGCAGTCCCCTTACCTCCAGGAAACGCAACAACAATAGCGGCTGGTCCTGCTGCGGCGAGCATCTGACGGTTTCTGATAGGTCCGGCACTCTTACCGTATTTATCCCAGTCTGCTTCATATACATGTATCATTATATCATGATATTCAGCATACTCTCTGGCTAGTCTATCTGCTCCCGTAGGACAATCACCGACGTAAATTTCAGTAGGTTTGAATAAGTCTAAGACATCCTCGAACATAACGTAGTCGTCGTATTTACGACCTCCAGTTATCACTAACTTCAAATGATCCTCCTTTATAGGAGCGAGACAATCACCGCCCGTTGGTCCGAAGAACAACATCAGATTCTTACAATCCTACTTTAACGACATAGCAATGCATCAGTCGTCGTTGACTGTCTCGCTATAGACATTATATCAGATTTAACGTTTTAAGTAAAGTTTTTCTTGATCTTCGTGAAGTTTTTTGGCGTAAGAAGTAGCTTCTTCTGGAGTAGCAAATTCACCTAGATGTTTACCCGATTGTCGATATAGATCTATTGCATCTTTTTCTGATAGGATACGTCCGTCATCGCTAACGGTAGGAATCAGTACTTCTTTACCATCGACACCAATACTCATGGATTTAACGGTAGAGATAGATCCGTCGGGATTCTTAACGACTGGTCGTTTAGTTAGATCGATATTACCAGGAGAAAGACGTTGACGTAATTGTGAGAAACGTCCGGTCATTATTTAAACATCCGTTGACGATTGGCTTGTAGCATACTGACGATGTTCTTATAACGATCTTTCATCATTTGTTGATTAGCTAAATCTTCAGCAGATACTCCTGGTGGTCCTGAAGATCCTCCACCTAAAGATCCGAGAGCGCCGAGCATAGCTTCGCCCAACTTACTTTTTTTCTTTTTCTCATCTTCTTTATCACTAAGTAAAAGATCTGCTGGTTTTTGTTCTTCAGGAATGAGTTCATATCCTTGAATAGTGGATTGTTGTGAAGCTAGGATAGGATCTTTTTTTGGAATGAGTTCTACTCCAGGAATTAATGACTCTGTAGACATTCCTGGTTTTTTAGGTTTCTGCCACATACTTACTTCCCCAACCCCTTCACATAGGATTCAAGACGACGGAAACGACGACGCTCTGGAGCGTATGCGTCTTCTTTCTCTTCTTCTACAGGACGTTTATTCATACGATCGAAGAAATTGGATGCAGTAGACGCTAAGTCCTTACCGCGATATAATCCCTTGATTTCTTCTTCCTCTTCTTTACGTTTCATACCCATAATACTATTTGTTAAGGATAATTTCAGCTATTTGATCTATAGATATAGGAGTATAATCTAGGACTTCGACTGATACGTTAATCATCTTATTGCGTATTTTATAGAGTTGATGGACATGTCCGTGAATAAGCCATCCTCCTTTATCGATAGGACGCTTTTCCAAGTACTTTATTTGATGAGGTTGGGTGTTGTACCACCAGCCTTTTAATTTAATCTTCCATTGTGACCATTTACTAGGAGCGTAGGGGTAATGACATACTAGGACATCCTGATCGGCAATCTTAATCGTTAACTGTTCATGAACTTCACTGAACAAAGAAGCTATTCCACTACCGTCATGATTACCCAAAACCATGATTTTTTTACCATTCAATTGATTCAGGATAATCTTACTACGTTGTGTTCCTAACCATGAAAAGTCACCGACATAAATAACAGTATCTTCCGGTTTCACGACACTGTTCCATTTTTCAATCATGACAAGGTTCATTTGTTCTACGTTGAGGAACGGTCTGTGTCCATGTTTTATAATGTTCTTATGACCGAAAATGATGATCACTGATAAAATAGATCATAACACCTCCATTTCTAGATGTATTAGACATCAGTTATTTTCTTCTGGAAGAAATCTATTAAACGTAAACAACGTATAAGTTGTACGGTTACCATAATGATCTTTGTCTGTATAAATGGAAACAGATCTTGGTCCTATAGCCTCTCCGAGTTGCATAAAAGCTCGTCGTTCTTCATACTTTTTATAATCTTCTATATCTTTGATATGTTCCAACGCTTCTTGACTTATATGAAGTCGAACATAACTTTGTAATACCCATTTATCGCACCATTCTTTGAATTGTTTCTGACTTTTCTGATCATGGACGAATAATTCGTATAATTCTTGAAGTGCAGGATGATTTTTCACGGAGCTGTCCCTTCTTCTATCCATCTCTTTACGAGTTCTCTCTGTTCAGGAGTCATCACTCCGCCTCTAGGCATATCTTTCTTTATGACGACTCTATTGTATATCTTATCCTTGTTCTTAACGACGTTGTTATAGTCAAGCCAGCTTCCGGTCTTAAAAGTCTTCGTATGACAGTGGGCACACTTCTGTCTGAACATAGGTTTGATGTCTGTTTCAAAAGACAGTTGTTGGGATAGTAACAGTACGGCTATTTTTAGAATAACTCTTTCTCCTCTTCGATCATGCCAACACGTTCGACACAGTAATATACGACGTTGTTGGAACATTTTGATAATTCCATTCCACAAGGACGTTCTATGGCATTTCGACAGACAACGATCATCTTCTCTGCAATAGGAAAGAAGTACACTTTTGTCTTATATGTAGGTATACATCCCATAAGAAAAAATAATGAAGTTAGTATGTATCTCATAAGGTTTTATTCACTAACGCCGTGATAAAATCGTCCAGTTGTTTTCTTACACCTTCAACATCTAAATTAGCATTAATACGAGTGATGTTTAAACGATTGTGTTTCATGTGAAGCTCGAAAGCATCTCTCACGTTCATTTGAAACTGTAATCCCTTCTCCTCGATAGCATCGGTTGTTCCACGTTTTGACATTCGTTTAGCTGCGACTTCTGGAGATGCGTCTAGATAGACAACATAATCAGGATGCATAAAATCATGCACTGCCGCACCTAAGTAGAATCGATCGGTGAATTCGGGATTAACGTTGACGTCAGTGTATGCTAGATGATCGATTAACCCTCGATCACTTACAATATAATCATATTGTTGACGAACGTTGTTATAATAAAGAGCGTTGGCTACTCCCATCGCCGCAAAGATATATTCCATTACCTTCCCATCGAGACGAGGTTTTGCTTCTAGTACGATCTTACGAAGTTCTAACATAGTCGGATCATGCGGATTACCAACTTCTCTAGTTTCTAATACACGATAACCCTTCACTTTCAACGTTTCCGTTAGATGACGTAACGCTGTACTTTTTCCTACCCCGTCAATACCACTAATTTGAATAAGTTTCATTTATAACCTAACCTTTCTAATACTGTTCGTGCTAAATTTCCTCTATTGTCATTCCACCACCACTGATCGGCGTCACAACGTTTGGATGAAGGTGTTGGGTGTTCTTCGGGATTTGCATAATGCCATAATGTTTTTGCTAATATTTCTATACGTTCGTTATCCCCTACGTTAATAGGAACAGATCCTAAACGTTTCTTTAAATCGTCTAAATTATTATTTTCTTTTTTCTTAAACCAAAACATTTACCGACCTCTGTTCGAGTATCTTTCGAATAACGAAAGTTTAATGCGACGTTGTGGACTAAATCCCATCAAACGTTCGTATGTTTCAACGACGCCCTTAGCTACTTCAGGACTAGCAAATTTAACGTCTTCTCTAGCTTCTATTTCTATAAATCTATCCAATTCTTTCATATTTGCATCATAAACCAGATAATACGCAAGAAGAACGTCGCTAAAATAGAACACTCTAGCCATTTTCCAGATATGAAAGTCATATTCTAGCTTATGCATTTTAGAAAAGGTATCGATCATTTCTAAAGACGGTACTTCTTTCAATGGAATATTTACTTCTGTACGAACGATATTGTTATTTTCATGATGTTTGAGTTTTGTTGTAAGTTCAGGACTGGTATTACTCAACCTCCACCGCATAAATCGATCGTTGTCTGAATAGTAATAGTCATGACTACCAAAATCACAGACTTTTATATAAGAAGGAGTTAAGCTCTTAGCTTTTGTTGTAAAATCTTCGAGTTTTACATCATCTGCTTTAAACTTTAATTCAATTTCAAAGAAACTCATCGTTTCCTCTTCTTCGGTGTTACAGAAGCGTCGTTATTTCCATTAATTACGTAAGTGATGTTGGAACTAAACACCAATTTTGCCGTACCTAAACAGACAGGACACTGAGTTTCGGTAGTTCCCATCTTTTCTGTAGAGTCAAATTTATGTCCACATGAAGGACATTCAAAATCATACAACGGGACCACGTTCGATCTCCTGTTTTTCAATTTCTCGTTTACGACAGATAGGACACTTCAACTTCTTCGTCATAGTGTCATTTAATGGAATTGTTGTTCGTAACGACCATTTATATTCACACATAGTTTGGTCATTATTTTTAGCTTTACATGATAATTTATATTCACGTTGTTTCATTTAGACCTCATTTAAATAAGCAAAGTGACCGAAATATTTAATAGCAGCTTGATTATATGCTAGAGCTGCTTCTTTTTCCGTTTTAAATTCACCTAAATATTTTCTTTTATTATTAACCTGGATACGGGCGATGTATTTAATAGTTCCCTTTCTCGTTTGTTTTCTTTTTATTCCTTTATATTGAGAATTTGAATCTTTGCGTTTTTTAGCGTTTATATTATTTTGAGAACGAGTAGATATTCTGAGATTACATTTACGATTATCTAAAGTATTATGATTAATGTGATCTATAATAACATTAGATTTAGCTTTTAAAATAAATCTATGCATTAATATTTTTTTATATTTTCCATTTTTACGTTCGCCTCTAGCGACATACATATATGTTTTTCCTATAGATCCCCATTTATAACAAGAAAGATATTCATAATCTTCATCATCTACCTTAGTTAATAAGCCGTTATTTAATTGTATATATTTCATTCTAATCTCAAATTATAAATCTTCGGATAAAAGCTCATCCAATTCTCCTTCTACTTCACCAGTTACGTCATCAATCCACATCCTCTGCATCCATGCAGAAGCAGGAAGATCGTCTATATAACGACTAGGTTTAGTCATAACCAAACTTACTAGAGATGACACGCCTAAAGCGTTAAGTATTGAGTTTGCGTAGTCATATCCACCTTGGGACCAAACGATGATTGTAAACCCCTTTCGGTGATAAGTACGTAATAGATTGACGTGTCGTCTATGTGGACTGAACAAGAACGACTTATCTCTTAATTTAGCACTTAAAACATCATCGGGATCAATATCGTCTTTAATGAGGGTATCGTCTACGTCGAAAGCCACAACTTTATATGATTCTAAAAGCATATATTCATTATACCATGTTTTCTATCATCAAGTCAACAAATATACGTATGGATAAGAAACTCCGTAAAGCTGCGTTAGACCATATCATTATGGAACCACTTACTATCAAAAAGAGCGATCTTATGATGGATCGTTTAAAACCTTTTTTAGATCGTCGTCCAGAACTTTATTCTGATCCAAACTGGCAGGAAAATCCTGAAGCGAAGCAGTTCTTAGATGATCTTGAACAAAGGTATCGGATCGATAGGAAGCGACTTCGTTTAATTCCTTCCGAATAGCATCCTTCTTCTTTTTATAACGAGAAGAAGCGATACTCATCGCTATTCTATTTTTCATATTAATTCCACGTATTATTCTGCATCTCTTCAAACGCGGTTTGTCTTGACTTATAAAAGTCATTAATGCGTTTAAGTTGAATCAACCCTATAACATGATCTATAATTTTAAATGTTAGAAATAGAGCTAAAAGACTGAGATTGAGAAGAAGGAGTATATCAAACATTATTATCTCCTTTATGTTTAGGACAGTAATTAGCATGGAATAGATTTCCTACTGCATCCGATCCACATTCACATTTAGAATGATGTTTTTCTTTATAATCATTCCAACATTTGTCTAATACTTTTCGATAATCGTTATAAAAGTTTTCTGGCATACACATTAGTTGAGGTTGAAACTTTTTATTCATTGAGTATTGAATACAATCATGCACTTCTTCTATAGTAGGAGGTTTATTATTTATAATTTGAATATAACCTTCATCAATTCCATCAGGTCCGGCATGACAGTAAGGGGTATCGGGTTTTTTATCATAAATAGACACACTCTCAAACCCACTCTCTGCTCCTCCGTCCGCACCAACACTAGCAGTCTCTTCAATTCCTTTTCCTACACCCTCTGTTGCCATTATCCATCCAACTCTATTTGATGGTAAATTATTATCAACAAATACCGGAATATTATTCCAATGCATTACGGGTTCATTAGGATCTTTAAGTTCGATATCATTGATATCAGGGATCATTTGTACTTCTGATAATTCAGGAAACCACCCTGATCGCAGCAGCATCTTCTTTCGTAATGAATTAAAATCAGATTCAACACCAACGATCTGAGTATCTTCTGGAAGAGTAGCTACTAGATCTTTTACGTATACGCCATCTCTATATTCTTCTTCATCCAACCAAGTAAAAGCAAGTCTGTGTGTTTTATCAACCATATTAATACCTCTCTAAGAATTTCTTAACGTCTTGTATTCTTACCATCGCCATCCATGATGCTTCACCGTAAGAAGCGAAGACTACTCCTACAAGATTTCCGTAAAAATCAACTACGGGAGAACCACTATTTCCACCCAATACTTGAACGTTGGTCATATAGTTTGCTACAGTCATCACACAACCTCGTTGTTGTTGAACAACTTCTGGAGTGTTAGCGATTAATCGTTCTTCTTCTAGGAACGGGATGAATTCAAATTGTCTACGTCCTTGATCAAACATAGAAACTGGGATAATTTCAAACATCGGTCCCTTACATTCTTTTTCTTTAATATGGATATCGATGTATCCGAAGAGCAATTTAGCTTGATTAGGTCCGATGACGTTTCCTTCAGATAATGTCTGTTGTAAACCATAAGGATGTCCGATTACAGCAACGTGTTGATTGGAGTAAGGGGGGATACTGAGTGTTAATCCGGTATGTTCTTTCATAGGCGTTAGAAGGCACAGATCAGTGAACGTAGAGCGTTTAATAACTTTAACTTTTTGAACCCCGTGATTTGAAACAGCTAACATTTTCTTTTCTTTATCAGCCAACCAACATACGTGAAAGTTGGTGAGGATGTAAGTCTTACCACTAGGCGCAGTAATATGAAATCCTGTACCTAGTCCACCCATTCCAATTAATTTAACGACTTTATTACCTACATAAGATCTAATCCAACGTTTATGCATGAACGGAACTAACATAATAAGTAGAATGATAAGCGACCATCTCAACGTCGTGCTACTTGCTGTATTTAATAATTTACGCATTAATCTTTCCTTTTCTTGATAAAATTGATTCTGAACCCAAATCCGTCGTATTGATCGAAACGGTTATTACTTGTTTGCTCTAATACGTGATGTGATAGATGAGCATAAAAGATATCAATATACGGACCTAGATGGATACCAGTCTTATATTCCAATCCAACTTTTCTAAATTGATCATCGTCGGTCATGGAAATAATACGTGACTCAATAAATAAATATTTCAGTAAATCTACGTTAAGAATAAGGTTCAATGATGAAGCTGCTGGTTTACCAGTTCCATCTGGATTCATAAGATAAGAGCTATAGGTATTGTAGATGCCTTCAACGGCCAGGTCTGTGACATCTAAGAAAGGTGCGTTCTTAATTTCATAATAAAGTGGAAGGAGTGGGAATTCTTGAGCTTTGACATCTCCAACACCTAATAGCATAATTAACGATAAGATAATTCGTTTAAAATGATTCAAGGTTTTTCCTTCGTTTTTTGAATTATTTTTTCTGCCATACTGAAAGCATAATGGATTAATACTTCTTCCTCTACTTTAAAACCAACATTGACTAGCATAGATTTAATCATTTGAAATGCCAGATCTTCTTTAACGTATTTTTCTCCTTTTACCATCAAGGAATTAGTAATCATGCTAGTCCCACTCCTTTTTTAAAGCTACCTGAGAGTTTACTACGTTGTTCTTTTAGGTTATTAAAAATCTCACGTACAGTACGTCCAGTCAATCTACATTGTATCACAACTTCCTTTAAATATGCAAGTGAAAAATTCTCAGTGAGTTTAATATCATCGTCTGAAACATTTTCTAAATAGTTTTCCAAGAATTTACGTCTAGCTTTAGCTGTAGGATTTTTAAATTCAAGGACTAAATCAAAGCGACCAGGACGATCTATGAGGTTAGCAGGTAATCGTTCTGGATAGTTAGTCGTTGCGATAGAATATGTATTATCGATAGAATATTGACCGTCGAAGAATGAAAGTACGGTAGCTACATCCTGTCCAGGTTCGATTCTATTCGTTAATTCCTCGAATATTAGGATAACTTTTCGTGGACCTAACGCTTTACGGAGGTCGTATAATGTAGACATATCATCGAACGACGTAGATACGAAAATAACTACTCCACCACCGTCAATATGTTCTGAACATATACGCGTTAAAGCTGTGGTTTTACCTGTCCCATGGGAACCGAACAATAAAGCAGCTCGTTTATGTAAACTTCCTACGTCTTTATATGTTTGACTATTATTAAAAAATGTATTTATATCAGTTTTGATCATATCTGGTTCAGGAATTACGTCAAGAAATTCATCTTGACGGAGAATTCGCTTTTCTAAGATATGTTGACTGTAATTGCGAGTCATGAGAACATAATAACCAGGATTAAAATCAAAGCTAACGTGTTTATTATTTTCATATAATTGAATATAACAACGCATGTTTGTTCGTCCGACATCATTGAATATTTTTACATGATGTTTACAAACGTCGTATTGTGGAAAGAAATGTTGATAGTCTTCGTTAATAACGTAACGAAAATAATCGTCGTCCTCAATTAATTTCCAATCGATTAATGTTGTTGGATGATCTTGAAGTGTCCATTTATTTTCGCCGATTTTATGTAACATTAACTAATCCTCTGTAAACTCGGTTCTTGTTCTAGAAGATATCTACCATCAGTATAGAAGAAATATACACTACCATCAAAATCAACGACTAACGTATCATCGTCTTCAGTTTCTCCATGACTGATATCAATAATTTTACCTAATGCACCTAGCCAGTTGACACGATCGCCGATCTTAAATTTAGTCACGATTAACTCCCAAACTGTTCATAATCATAACTGATGCGTATAATTTATCTAAAATTCCATCCAACCTGATATCGTTAGTTGATAAATAATTTTTTAATTTCTCTTCCATTTTCAGAGCTTTAGTTTCTGACATATAACTACCAGTCGGATCATAATCCTCTCCGACAGCAATTAGGAAATTTAATGTTCGTTCGGTATGTTTAAGATCAATTGGTTTATTTTTATGAAAACACCACTGAGGATAAGGATCATCGATAATGACAAATTCTGATTTAGGAACTTGTAAGAGTAATTTACGAGTTACTTGATTTAATCGATCCTTTGATGAATTAAAAGGGAGATGAATTAATTCTACATCAAATCCTCTCCTAGTCAAAAGAGCAAAGAGTTCAGCAGCAACAAATGATTTACCAGTACCAGGAACGCCATATATGTTAATAATCATTTTTTGGTAAACCTCTTATAGATTTCTTTCGCTTTATTCAATTCTTTTTCGCCGTATTTTTCAGTAAAGACAGCAGTAATTTCTGACATCTGTTCAGGAGTAAACGTTTCAACATCGTCTAAACAAAGATACGACCAGTATGCGTGATGAACTTCATGTTTAATGACATTAAGTGTTAGATAACCGACATTAAAATGAATAAAACGATCATTATCGTCAGTGATAGCTTTGCTGTCAGTACCATGACGCAACTCGTAAATATCTGGAGCTAATAATTCAATAGTCCACGGATCTTCGTTAATGGTCACTTTAAATTTCATGTCTTTCGTTTTTTAACTTTCTTCGCAGTTCGTTTATTAACTCGTTCTATACCATTTCTCATTATAAGATGAGATATAGACTGATCGTCGATGTCTGTCTGAAGCTCAAATTCAATTTCACATGCATCCCAAATCATTAACACCATCTCTTCTGTAAGATCAGGCATTGGACAATATACGATAAGACGCCTATCGGCATAGCTCACGGACGCTCCTCGTTCCAAGTAGACGCCAGTTCAACGTATACATCAAGAAGTTTATTGATAACTTCATCATACATTAATTTTTGTATAGTGTTATCAGTACGTTGAAAAATAGCATCCAGTTGTGCTATAGATTCATATAAATCGTCTAAAGTTTGAGTAACGTCATCTTCGTGTAAATACCGCATATAATGTATTTTATCAGATTAGTGAGTATGAAGTCAAGTAACAAATATAAACGAGAACGTACAAGGCAAGGCTGACTGTCTTATATAGACGATGCTGTAAGAAAACAGCGACCAACATGCAGTTCACGCCTAGTATACGAACTCGCACCTACTAACCGGAAAGGGGTAGAAATGCGTAAGAAGATACATGAATTTATCTATTTAATCTTAATTTCCTCATTAGTTATAATTCCGATGATTTATGGCACATTTCCTATCGGTGTCAGCATAGCTCTTATTCCTTTATCGGGACTTTCAGGATTCATTTATTGGATCAATTCCAAACAAGAAAAAGATGTAAATGAAGAAGTTAAGAAAGATCTCATTGAAATTAAGGATAAAATTAATAAGGCATATCTATCCGGCGTTTTGAGGAAGTAGTATGACAAGTGGCGTCAATCAACTTGCCAAGAAATTCAAGGACGAGGTAGTTCTTAAAAAACGAATAGCCGAACTTGAAGAAGAAAACCGTCAATTAAAAGATATGCTGAAATCGGCTACCTTAGCTATTAAATCTGATCATCCTACAATACACGTTGATTTTCCAGAAGAAGTCATTATTGAAACACAGATTGCTTTATTAGAGAAGACATCGACTCAACGAGAATTACAATTAGATGAAGTTAAAAAATTAGATTACCTAGTTAAGAATAAGATACTAATTGAAGAAAACAAAGCTAAAAAGAAGAAAAACGTAGATGAGTTGACTGATGTAACAGATGAAAATTTGATGTCGTTAATCGAGAAGAAGTAATGACTGATAATAAAGAACAGATCAGTCGTAATCGTGCGTTATTTGAGCTTTGGAGACGGGCTAATCTTCAATGGAAGTTAGATTCAACTCAAAAAGAAATCTACAAGTTCATAAAAGAAAATCCTAATAAGATTACTGTCCTATCAGTTAGTCGTCGTCTAGGTAAGTCGTATCTTCTTCTTTGTATTGCAATTGAAGAATGTTTAAAACGTGCTAATAGCATCGTATTATACATCACTCCAGAACAGAAACAAACTAAAACAATTATTCGTCCTCTAATGCAACAGATATTAGAAGACTGTCCACCTAAACTACGTCCTGAATATAAATCAAACGAGAGTTTATATCGTTTTGCTAACGGTAGTGAAATTAGAATGGTGGGTACTGATAACGAACAATACGAATCTCAACGTGGTATTGATTGTCACTTACACATCATCGACGAGTGCGGATTCGTTAACGCACCGCTTCATTATATCATTCAATCTGTACTTATTCCTACAACTCTTCATACGAAAGGTAAGATTATTCTATCTTCGACTCCCCCTAAACGTTTAGATCATCCGTTCGTATCTTATATGAAAGACGCACAAGCTACTAACGCTTTTATTAAGAAGACTATATATCAATGTCCGAGAGTTACGGAAGAAGATATAGAAGATATTGCTAAATCATTACCTGGAGGTAAGAACGGTTCTACTTTCCGGCGTGAATTTTTATGTATTCTCGAAACGGATGAAGATATCAACGTCATTCCTGAATTCACCGATGATCTAGAAGTTAGAGTAGTAAAGGAATGGGAAAAACCACCACATTATGATGTTTATGTTGGAATGGACTTAGGTTATAGAGATGCTACAGGTATAGTATTCGCCTATCTTGATTTCACTGAACAAAAGTTAGTGATAGAAGATGAGTGGTTATGTGCAGGACGTGAAGTGACTATGACTAAGATCAAGAATGCTGTAGATTCAAAAGAAACATTTCATTTCACTGATCCGTTAGGACAGAGGATTAAACCATACCAGAGAGTTTCTGACGTTGACTTACTCGTTATCAACGATCTTGCAGTTCAACACGGAGTTCACTTTACTCCGGCTAAGAAGTATGATAAACCGTCATTAATTGCTCAGTTTCGAGTAGCTTTAGCCGAAGAACGAGTTATCATCAATCCTAGATGTAAAAATACGATCCTGCATATTAAACACGCTGTATGGAATAAGAATAAGACCAGTTATGAACGTTCAGAAGCTATGTATCATTATGACTTATTGGATGCTGTATTATATATGTTTCGATCTGTTGATTGGAAAAAGAACCCTTATCCTGCCGGATATAGTATGCCGAAAGGACCGAACGTCCATTTCAATCCTTTTTTTAAAGAAAACAAGCCCTATGACTTCATTTTAGAGATGTTTAAACCACGAAGTAAGGGTATATCCAAGAGAAACAAGAATAACAAATAGTTTTAGAGGTTTTACCCGATGTCTGATAATATATACTTCGCAGCCAAAGAACCCGAAATAGTAGCTGGAGACTTACTAGGACGAGCTAAAGACTTCTATGATAAACTCATAATTAATGAATATCTTGAGAAGATTAAGACTTGTTGGATGTACTATTACGGTGCGTATTATGATGACGTATCAACAGGTCATCGAGTTTCCTTTTCTGGCGAACAGGGTGAATTAGTCGATCTTCCAGTTAATCATCTTCGTAACTTTGCCGAACACATGCTCAACATTACAACAGCCAATCGTCCGTCTATGGATGCCAGAGCGACTAACACAGACTACAAAAGTATAGTTCAAACACAACTAGCGAACGGATTACTTGATTATTATATGAGAGAGAAACGTCTCGAACGTTTTCTCAAACGTGGCGTTGAATATGCTATCGTTATGGGCGCTGGATATATTAAGATGGAGTGGAATGCTACAGCCGGAGAAGTATATGATATCGACAGGGATACCGGACGAGCAAGCTATGAAGGGGATGTTAAGTTTTCTAACCCATCTCCTTTAGATGTGGTATTTGATACAACGAAAGAATCTTCAGAAGATCATGAGTGGTATTTAGTCAGATCATTTCAAAACAAGTTTAATCTTGCTGCTAAATATCCAGACTTAGCCGATAATATTTTAAAAGTTAAAACTAAAGATAGTTCGATTAGTGGATTCAATACAATGTCTACAGATAAAACTGACGACGTTCCTGTATTTGAATTTTTTCATAAACGATGTGATGCTCTATCCGAAGGAAGATACATCCTCTTCTTAGATGAAAAGACGATATTGATTGATTCTCCGATGCCTTATCGTAGCCTTCCTATTTATAGAGTAGCGCCTTCTGATATTATGGGAACACCGTTCGGATATACGATACTATTCGATCTTCTTCCAATTCAAGAAGCATTGAATAGTTTATACAGTACTGTGTTGACAAATCAGACAGCATTCGGCGTGCAGAACATTCTAGTACCTAGAGGATGTGATATTAACGTCGCTCAATTAGGTGGTGGATTAAACGTATTGGATTATAATGCCGCTGCCGGACAACCTGCTCCGTTAAATCTCACATTTACTCCTGAAGAAATTTTCAACTTCATTCGTCAACTCGAACAATTGATGGAAACGATATCGGGTATTAATAGTGTAACGAGAGGAAATCCTGAAAGTAGTTTAAAATCAGGAACGGCATTAGCTCTTGTTCAATCAATGGCTTTGCAATTTATGAGTGGATTACAACAATCATACGTTCAGCTTATTGAAGATACTGGAACTGGATTAATCAACATGTTGAAAGATTTCGCAACAGTTAAACGTGTTGCTGCCATTGTAGGAAAATCTAATCGTCCTTATTTAAAAGAATTCACAGGTGATCAACTTTCTAATGTCGCTAGAGTCATCGTTGATGTTGGTAATCCTCTCGCTCGATGCTTAGCTAAAGATACTCCAATTTTAATGTATGATGGATCGATAAAAAAAGTTCAAGATGTTAAATGTGGTGATCTAATTATGGGACCAGATAGTTCACCAAGAACTGTTCAATCTATTGCTAGAGGACAGGAAGAAATGTATGAAGTTTCTTCTAAAGATAAAAATAGAAAAATATCTTATACTTGTAATGAAAGTCATATTTTAACATTAAAATATTGTTCAGATGATTATAGATATGACGCACAAAAAGGTGATATTATCGATATATCAATTAAAGAATATTTAAGTTTAACAGAAAGACAGAAACGATTATTACAAGGGTTTACAGTTGGTGTTGAATTTGACACAAAAGAAGTAAGTATTCCTCCTTATATTTTAGGTAGTTGGTTAGGTGATGGAAATTCAAACACTTGTAGTATAACAACAATGGATTATGAAGTTGCTGATGAATGGAAAAAATATGCCGAAGAAAATAATCTTCAACTTAGAGTTGAAGAAAATACACAACCCAATAAAGCCAAAAATTATTTTATTACATCAGGACAAATGCATGGATCACCTGATCGTAATCCTGTTTTAAATAAATTTCAAGAATTGGAATTAATTAAGAATAAGCATATACCTAAACATTATTTATTAAATAATTCAAAAATAAGATTAGAACTTCTTGCTGGTTTATTAGACACAGACGGAACTCTTTTAGACGAAACGTTTATGTTTACTCAAAAATGTGATATGTTAACCCAACAAGTTATCTTTTTAGCTAAATCATTAGGATTCAGAGTTACATATCGTAAAAAAATATCTAAATCTAATTTATGTAAAGAAGGTGAATATAATCAAGTTACTATTGGGGGAGATACTCATAGAATACCGACTAGAATAAAACGTAAACAAGCAATAAAAAAAGATAAAGCTAGGGATTGGTTAAATTACGGTATTCAGATTAAAAATGTTGGTTACGGTGATTACTATGGATTTACTCTTGAAGAAGAACCACATTTTCTATTAGGTGATTTTACTGTTACTCATAACACAATTGCGGGTAGAATGCAGCTTGCTGAACAATTAGTTCAGTATCAAGTTATTAAAAATCCAGAACAAATTTTACAAGTCATGAATACTGGACGCATTGATACGATGACTGAAGATCAAGATCATGAAATGAATTTAGTCAGTGCTGAAAATGATAAGATGTTGGATGGAGAAGCTGTGCAAGCTCTTATCATTGACGAACACGCTTATCATATTAAACGACATAAATCACTCATCAATGATCCTGATCTACGTAAAGATCCTAATCTCGTACAAAATGTTCTAGCTCATATTCAACAACACATCGACTTCTTAAAATCTGCTGATCCTGATTTATTAATGTTAACAGGACAACAACCACTTTCTCAACCTCCTCCACAAGGAGCTGCTCCTCCGCCTGAAGAAGGACCGATGATGCCTCCTGCTTCGGGAAACGTAGCTATCGGACCTAATCCAGAAAATCCAGAACAGGTGATGGGACCAGGAATGGAACAGCCAGTTAGCGTTCCAACTATACCTCAACCACCAGCTCCATTCGAGAATCTTCCAGTACAAGCATCTGAGGTTCAACGCTAATGCCAACTTTATTAGATTACCAACAAGTTTTGCGTCAGGCGTATGATGAGGCTACAAATCGTATTCGTGTTATCACAGATGCAACAGTTACTATGTCAGGAGCAATGGAAGTTAACGTCGTTCACACTGATGACAGTATTCGTTTAGGCGATGGAACGGGATTCATCAGTTCTACAACTAGCGGAGCAAAACGAGCTGTAGACGTTAACGTATTAAGTGATCTCGTTCCAAAATTATACGATGCTATTTCTTTAGGATATACAGGAAGTAATCTTACGTCAGTACAATATTTTCAAGGAGGCTTGGCTGGAACGCTAGTTGCTACGTTAACTCTAGCTTATACCGGATCTAGATTAGATTCAGTTGTGAGGACGTAATGGCAATAGGATACGTCTTTAATCCATTATCTAACCGTTTCGATGCCATTACTTCAGATGCCGTAACAGCTCTCGCTGCTGTTGGATCATCGCCTAATGCTAACGCTGCTACTCTCAGTAGTGGTGTTCTAAATTTAGAACCAGCTAACGGATCTTTTCCTGGAGTAGTAACAACGTCGAGTCAGACATTTGCTGGAGCTAAAACATTTACCAGTGCTATCACAGTTACTCCAACAACGAATCAGATCGTCTTAGGTACGACTAATACAACTACTATATCAGCGACAGCACCTTCAACATCAAGAATAATTACTATTCCTGATCCTGGTACGACAGGAGCTAACTTCGTTCTTACTGAAGCAATACAAAGTATCAACGGAATTAAAACTTTTACTGCCGACACTAACATCGCTTCAAATGCGGCTAGTGTTGCTACGATAGGTAATTCATCTTCAACCGCCGTTCATATTTTAAACGGTGGATTAAAAATTACACAGAGAAGTACGTCTTCTAACTTAACTATTGATACTACTACAACAGATCATGCTGTATTAGTTGATACGACTGGTGGAGCGGTTACGATTACTCTTCCTGCACATTCAGCAGGAAGAATTGTGAGGATTAAAGATAAAGGTGGAGCTGCTGAAACTAATAATATTACCGTAGCACGAAATGGTGGAACGGGCAACATTGAAGGTGTTGCGGCCAGTAAAGTATTATCTACGAATTACGGAGCATGGACGTTCATATCGGACGGTAGTAGTTCATGGTGGATGATCTAAATGTTTATTTATAAAATTACAAATTTAATCAATAATAAAATATATATTGGACTGACTACTCAATCGATTAAACGTCGTTGGATGTGTTATAAATCTAATGTAAAAAATAAAAAACATTATAACCAATCTATTATTAAAGCAATAATAAAATATGGAATTAAATCTTTTATTATTGAAAAAATTGATTCTGCTATAAATAAACAAGAACTTCAACAAAAAGAAATCTATTGGATTAATTTTTATAAATCTATAAATCCTAAAATCGGTTATAATATTTCACCAGGTGGTCAATTAAGATCTGAAAAAGGCTTAATAAAACATAGTAATAAACTTAAAGGACGAAAATTATCGCAAGAACATAAAAATAAAATAGCTCAATCATTAATTGGACATAAAATGAGTTTAGAAACTCGACAAAAAATAAGTTTTTATAAAAAAGGACATATCCCTTGGAATAAAAATACAAAAGGGATAATGAAAGCAAATCAGTGTGTTTTTAAAAAAGGTGAACTATCTCCTAATATCGGAACAACACGAATGATAGATACTAACGGAAAAATATGTTATATATTTTTAACTGTATAGATGTATGGCACAATCTCGATTAGTAAGAAAAGTTTTTACTTCTTCAGGAAGCTGGACAGCACCAGCCGGAGTTAAATACGTTCATTTATACGGACGTGCCGGAGCTGGTGGAGGTAAAGGCGGAGGTGGTGGAGGAGACGGATTCGGAGGAGCTTCAGGTAGAGGTGGAGGAGGCGGAGGTGGTGGAATAGCCGGAGGATCAGCGGCTTTAGTTGAAGCATTCATCGACGTCACACCAGGAACCACATACACTATTACAATAGGTGCCGGAGGATCAGGCGGAGCTGGTGGATCTGGTGGTCCATCACAATCTTCTGGAACAGACGGTGGTGCCGGAAGTTCAACATCATTTGATACATTAGTAGTTTTTGCACGTAGAGGAGATGACGATGAAAGTCGTGGAGGAAGTGGTAGTGGTGCTGATGAAGGTACTATATCTATCGGGGGTGGAGGAGTTGCTGGAACAGACGGTGCGGCAACAAGTGGAGGTGGTGGAGGTAGTGGTGCGAGTGGTATCAGTAACGTATTCCCAAAATCTTATGGATTTTTAACCAGTGATAGTGGTGGAGGTAGAAACGGTGGAGCAGGAGGAAATCAAACTGGAACAAACGGTACTAGCCCTACAACAGCAAACGGATCTAATAATATTTTTTATAACGTTAATATATCAGGTGCAGCTTCAGGTGCCGGAGGTACGGGTATAGGAGGGACACATGGCGGTGGAGGAGGTGGAGGAGGTGGTGGTGCGAGTGGTTATTGTGAAGATTATGGTGTATTCGGTCAATCTGCACCTTCAGGTGGAGTAGGCGGTGCGGGAGGAGCTGGAGGTAATGCTAATAATGCTGGAGCTGGTGGAAACGGAAGTGCTGGTAGTGCAGGAACTAATGGTACGAACGGTAGAGGAGGCGGAGGAGGAGGCGGAGGAGGCGGAGGTGGTGCTGGATCTACCACAGGAGGAACAGGTGGTGCGGGAGGAGCTGGAGGTAATGGCAGTAACGGACTTCTAGTTATTGAGTGGGTAGAATAATGGCTAGATATACTAGAAAAATATTTACATCATCGGGTAGTTGGACATGTCCTGCTGGTGTGACTAGAGTGAGGTGTGTCGGACGTCCTGGTGCTGGAGGAGGAGCTGGAGGTGGTGGTGGTGGTACAGGATTTGCAGGAACAAGCGGCGGTGGAGGTGGAGGAGGTAAAGGCGGCGGTGGTGGAGGTTCTGCTTCTACAGTTGAGGCTTATGTCAACGTAACTCCAGGAACGACGTATACAATAACGATAGGTGCTGGTGGTGCGGGAGGAGCTGGTGGAGCTTCAGATACTAATGGTGCTGCTGGTGGAGCTGGTGGAACAACATCATTTGATACATTAGTAGTTTTTGGTAATAGTGGTATAGGAGGTAATGGTGGAATAACTGCTGATAAAGGAGATGCCGGAACTTCCGGTGCTGGTGGAGCTGGTGGAACTGGTGGTAGTACTATTTCTGGATATGGTTATTTTTCTGTAAATTCACAATTAGGCGGTAATGGAGGAAATGGAGGATCTTTTACTGGAACGAACGGTAATTCAGGAACGGGGATATCAGGAATTAACTCATCTCTTTATTATAATTTTCAAGATAGTTCATCCAACAGCGGAGGTACTGGTGGAGCTGGAAGTGGTGGGACACATGGAGGCGGCGGTGGTGGAGGTGCTGGTGGTAAACCAGGATTCGTTGATGGTTATGCCATAGCGGGACAATCAGCAGCAAATACACCTGCTGGTGTAAACGGTAGTAACGGAGGAGCAGGAAACAGTGCTGGTGCTGGATCTGCTGGTACAAACGGTACTAATCATCCTACTGCTGGTGTTGGTGGTATGGGTGGAGGGGGAGGAGGCGGAGGTGGTGGAGGTGGTGCTGGATCAACTACTGGCGGAGCTGGAGGAACTGGCGGAAATGGAAGTAACGGAAGTGATGGACTTTTAATAATTGAGTGGGCTGAATAATGCAATCTAAATTAACTAGAGTTAAATTTACTTCTTCAGGTTCATGGACATGTCCTGCTGGCATTACACAAATTATGGTGTATGGTAGACCAGGAGCAGGTGGTGGTGCTGGAGGTGGTGGTGGTGGTAAAGGTGGAAGTGGAGCAAGTGGTGGAGGTGGTGGAGGTGGTGCGAGTGGAGGCAGTGGTGGAGTTGCTACATTTGTCAGAACAAGAATTAAAGTTACACCAGGAACAACTTATACAATAACGATAGGTGCTGGCGGAGCTGGAGGAACTGGTGGAGCTGGATCTACAGGATCACATGGCGGTTTAGGTACTGCTGGTGGATCTGGTGGAGTTACAGCATTTGATACTATAGTGACTTTTGGATTAGCTAACATAGGAGGTAACGGCGGTGCATCACAAGGAGATGTTGGGTATGATGGAAATAGTACTGATGGAGGAGCTGGAGGTTCTGCTGAATTAGTTCCCTATGCAGGAATGTACGGATACTATCAAGATGAAATATTAGAAAACCCATTATCATTGGGTTCTACAGCTATAGCAGCCGGAGGTGACGGTGGTGATAGCGGAAAAGAAGGAGCTAAAGGCGGTATTCATGGACATAGTTTAGGGTGGTATTTTGACGGAAAGATAGATAGTGGTGGTGCTGGATTGGGTGACGTAGCTGACGGTGCTTATGGAGGAGGAGGCGGTGGAGGCGGTGGAGCTTCCAGTCAACTTGGAGAAAATTATAACGCTTTCGGATTAGGAACTCCTTCAGGTGGTGAAGGTGGACTTGGGGGTAATGGAGGAAAAGGTATTGCAACAGGACCAGGGATTGCCGGATCTGCCGGAGCTGCTGGAACTGCCGGAACTCAAGGTAGAGGAGGAGGTGGTGGAGGCGGAGGAGGCGGAGGTGGAGCTGGAACTACGAGTGGTGGTAATGGTGGAGCTGGTGGTGCGGGAGGAACTGGTAGTAACGGAGCGTTAGTAATAGAGTATGTCGAATAAACAAATCTATATGAGGTGTTAGATGACTAGATATCTTTGTTTAAAAAATAATAAATGTGTCAGTTGTGTCATCGATGACGGATCACATATAGAAACGATCTGTCAAAAATTCGGATATGACAGCTATGAAGTTGAACCTTCAGAACATCCGATTCCTAAAATAGGATGGACTAAAGAAAACGGAATCTGGATAGAACCACCTCCTCCACCTGAAGAAGAACCAGGCGGCGGTGAATAATGGCTAAGATAAACATCCTTCTCCAAGATAAAGATCCTCTTTCCGTAATCAGTCAGAAAAATTGGGATCAGTCTCAAGTTACGTTAAAACAACATGAAGAAGATATCATTGCTTTAAAAGAAGAAATCGGATTGGATAACGTATGGCAACATGAAACAGACGTATGTATCCAACATCTCATTAATAAAGACACTGAACTTCAAGATCAGATTAATGAATTATCAGAATCTTCTAATCATAACGATCTGAAACATGTTGAGTTGATGGAAAAGATTATGATGAGGATGAACGAATCTGATTCATCTCTTAAACAACAATTAAAGAAACAATTTTATATTAACATTATTCTTTCAGTTTGTTTGGCTATCTCAGTTACATTAATTTTTGTGTTATAACAAATAGATATAGACTCCCACTATCCTATAATTACATAGGACGTTGGAAAGTTAAGGAGACATTATATGTCAGAAGGTACACCAATGGCCGATGCTTCTGCTCCAGCCGAAGCCGCTGTCGCCAATGAGAACAGCACACCGGAATCAACCGAATCTTCAGAAAAAGCCAAAGCTAAAGAAGTAAAACAAACTCCCGAAGAACTTTGGGAAGAGTTTGAACTTAAAGTTAACGGTAAGACGAAGAAAGAAAAAATCAATCTTAAAAATAAAGATGAATTGAGGAATAAACTTCAACTTGCTGCGGCAGCTCAAGAAGCTCTCGCTGAAAAATCAAAACTTACAAAAGATCAACAAGCTCTGGAAGCTGAGATTCAAGAATTCTTCAAACTATTGAAATCTAATCCTAAAGAAGTGTTACGTGATCCTACAATCGGTTTGGATATAAAACGTTTCGCTGAAGAAGTCCTCAATGAAGAACTAGAGAAGGCCGCGAAAGATCCTAAAGAATTAGAACTCGAAGAAGCTCGCAAAGAATTGGAACGTATTAAAAAAGAACAAGAAGAGATGAAGAAGCAACAGGAAACCCGTGAGTATGAACTCATGGTGGAGCAACATGCTCAGAAAATTGAGACAGATATCATGACCTCACTTTCTAAAGCATCACTTCCTGAAAGTCCTATCCTCGTTAAACGTGTCGCTGACTATATGTCCGTTGCTTTAGCTAACGACATCGATCTTCAAGTTCATGACGTTATCCCCATCGTTCAGAAAGATATTCAAACAGATATTAAAGAACTTATGAAAGTGATGAAACCCGAACAAGTAAAAGCTCTGTTCGGTGACGTCATCGATATGTTTAGGAAAGAAGACATCAAGAAGATTAAAGATGTTAATAATCTCGCTAAAGTAAAAGATACTGGAGGTGCTATTGAAAAAGCACCAGCAGAAGAACCTAAGATGTCGATTAAGCAGTGGTTGAACAGAAAGACAACCGCTTAACAAATAATATTTGAGATGATTTAAAAGTCTTCTACGTTGTGTCCTGTTGCGTATAGGGCTTAACGGTTATGTCGAGTGTAGCTTGGAGAAGCTGAAAGCAAGCAGTATGCCCTTTCAGTAGTCACTTGCAAGAAGATAGACCAATAATTAAAGTACGGGACAAATCTATATCAGTCATTGTGATTGATATGAAAGGTAATTTTTAATATGGCACAAAATAATGATTTAAGTAATCTGAACGGCCTGTTCAAAAATGTATACGGTTCATTACATAACCTTATTCCAGACAACGTAAAGTTGATGAACATGGTTCCGTTCGCAAAGGCACAAGAACAACTCGGCTACAAATTTGTAGAAGCAGTTGTTCTCGGTTTGGAACACGGTGTTTCTTACGGTTTGTCTAGTGACGGAGCTTTCACTTTGGATGCTTCTGTTGCTGGTGCAACGAAGGATGCTCAAGTTGACGCATGTCAGTTCGTTCTTCGCACAAGCATCGCTTATAACGTGCTTGCTCGCGCATTGAAAGACGGACCTCAAGCGTTTGAAAGCGGAACAAAGCACATCGTTGCTAACATGCTCCGTTCTTTGTCAAAGCGCATTGAGATGTCTTTGATGTACGGTAAAGTAGGTATCGGAGTTATCGATTTCGGCGCTGGTAAAACATCTGCTGGTTCGACGACAACTATCTATATCACACCTGCTACGTGGGCACCTGGAATTTGGGCTGGTGCTGAGAACATGAACGTCGTTTTCCACGACGAAACTGCTCCTGGTATGCTCGATTCAGGTAACAGCCGCGTGATCAGTGCTGTTGACATGGACAACTATAAGTTGACCATCAGTGCTGCACTCAACTTGACAGGTCTTGGTTCAAACACCATCAGCTTGTATCCGAAGAGTGCTATCGACGCTTCTGCTAACAAGAAAGAGTGTGACGGACTTCACAGCATCATGTCTTCTACGGGAACATTGTTCAACATCGCTACGGGTTCTTTTAGTCTCTGGAAACCAAACGTTTACTCAGCGGGTTCTGCTCAGTTGAGTTTCGGTAAGATCCAGAAAGCTATCAGCCGTGGTGTTGAGAAAGGACTTGACGGAGACGTAACAGTTCTCGTTAATCCTCGTACTTGGACAGATCTCTTGAGTGACCAAGCTGCTCTACGTCGTTATGACAGCGGGTACAAGAAAGATCAGTTCGAGAACGGTGCTAACTACATTAAGTTCTACGGACAGAACGGTATGATTGAGATTACTCCTGACGTTTACGTTAAGGAAGGTAGTGCATACGTTCTTTCTGATCCAAAGAACTCATGGAAGCGTATCGGTTCTACGGACATTACGTTCAAGCGTCCTGGTAGCGGTGATCAGTTTGTTAAAGAACTTGAGAACGCTGCGGGCGTGGAGCTACGCGCAATGAGTGAACAATCATTGTATACAAACGCACCTGCCCACTCGATATTAATTTCTAATATCGTAAATCAGTCATAAAAATCAACTACTTAGCTAGTTAGGATTCCCTCCGGTTGTTAACTCAATCGGAGGGTTTTTTTTGGAGTTGTTATACGTGAAAATAATCTCTATATACGTAACAATCATTGTTGACAAACTATAAACGACATGATATAATACTTTTATATATTTAAGGAGTATTTATGCATACAAAAAGATGTTCAACATGCCAACAAATGAAAACGTTAGAAAATTTTAGTAAATGTAAATCACGATCAGATGGTTTATATCCTATATGTAAAGAATGTCATAAAGAAAGTCGTATTAAAAAACATGAACAATTAAAAGAACACGGATTTAAATACGTCACAGAAAAACTATGTACTAATTGTAAAACAATTAAACCTAGAGAGGCGTTTGGTCGAGATAGTTATAAAACAACAGGATTACAAAACTTCTGTCGAGATTGTTCAAGTAAAGTATATAATAACTACTTAAAAGATCCAGAAAATAAAAAGAAAAGAAGTGAATATAATAAAGAATGGGTTCAGAATAATAAAGATAAAGTACAGAAAATTCGGAGAAAATATATTGAAAATGGCTACATCGTTCCTGAAAAGAAAACATGTTTTAATTGTAAAGTCGAAAAATTAATAAGTGAATTTGTAAATCATAAATATGCTAAAGATGGTAAAACATCTAATTGTCGTATATGCCATAACGAAATAAGTCGAAAAAAACGTCAAGATCCTGAATTTCGTAAAAAGGAAGCAGAACGTCGAAAAAAATACAGAGCTGAACATCCTGAAGTAGCCAAGGCTTATTATGAAAACAACAAAGAACATATCTTACAACAATGTGAAGAATACAGACTAGCTAATCCTGAAAAAGTATCCGAAGCTAAAAAGCAAGCTCGTCTTAAAAAAATAGATCATTATAAAGCTAAAACTCTTCAGAATAAAAAAGCAGTTAAACGAGCTACTCCAAAATGGCTTACGGAAGAACAGAGACAAGATATAGTTGATTTTTACAAGAATCGACCGGAAGGGTATGAAGTCGATCATATATATCCTATCAACGGAGAAGACGTATGTTGTTTACACGTACCGTGGAATCTTCAGTATTTACCAGCTCCGGTTAATTCAGCTAAACAGAACCGTATCTTATCCGAAGAAGAGTTAAACGAACTCGTTAAAAAGCACGAAAAGCGTTGTATTTTATAACAAATACATGCAGAGGTGACTTATGCGTTTAACTTATGAAGAAGCTGTAGAACGATACGGACTTATCGAAAACGGTGTGTGGAAAGAAGAACGACAGTGGATGGACTTTGCCTTCATGCCCGAAGGATTAAAGATGTTCCATGCCGGACATTACGGTAATAAATATAAGACAGTCAGAAAGATATACTGCAACAAAGATATGAAACCCGCCTTAGAACAAGCTCTACGTAACATCAGAGACAGAGGACTTGCTGGAGAACTGAAAACATTCGGTGGATGCTTCAACATCCGTACAGTCAGAGGTTCTGACAAGTTGTCAACTCATTCATACGGTCTAGCAGTAGACATCAATTCAGAAAGTAACGGATTAGGTCAAGAACCTACGATGAGTGCTGAATTAGTGAAGTGTTTTACTGACGAGGGATTTACTTGGGGTGGTAATTTTAAACGTAAGGACGGAATGCATTTCGAGTATGCCTGGAACTAACAAATAGTGTTAGAGGCTTTATCGAATGACGACTCCGTTAATTGTTAATAATACTACGTATAATTATCCTGTAGAAGGAGAACCTGCGGGCTGGGGTTCGGACAGCACGGGGTGGGCCATTGCTGTTACAAACGTTCTCTCATCTCTCTCAGGCGGCGGAAACATCCAAGTATCGACGTTTTCTCCGATCAACGACAATCAGAGTTCAGC
>FRDC01000728.1_pt1 | contig 25966 bp, 23 predicted proteins | sample 1106171 | NCBI WGS metagenome assembly FRDC01 (sample SAMEA3930566, study PRJEB13176) | freshwater metagenome | biome: Drinking water system; feature: drinking water; material: water | place: Singapore | collected 2014-12-20 | reverse complement strand
GCCCAGGCCGAAATCCCCGCCGAATGGCTGAAGGCGGTCGCCGAGCGCTATCTTTCCCCCGAGGAGATGGAGAAGATCAAGTCGCTCGGCTCGTGGGAAGAAATCATGGAGACGCTCAAGAAGCGTCTCGCCGAGCAGCAGGGCCGGCACGAAGGCGGCAATAAATGGATCGGCACGCGCGGCACCAGCCCCTATGGCAATTCGGGCTATAATCCCGAAGGCGTGCGGATCGGCGGCGAGAGCACGCACAACCGCGCGATCAAGGTGTGGGACCAGCGCGAGTTCCGCAATCTGGACAACACCCGCGAGCTCGGCACGCGCAACATCAAGATCGCGCTGCGCCGCCTGCGCCGCTTCGCGCGCGAGGGCGCGGCGGACGAGCTCGATCTCGACGCCACGATCGAGGGCACCGCGCGCCAGGGCTGGCTCGACATCCAAATGCGGCCCGAGCGGCATAATGCGGTGAAATTGCTGCTGTTCCTCGACGTCGGCGGTTCGATGGACCCGTGGGTGAAGCTGTGCGAGGAGCTATTCTCGGCGGCGACCGCCGAGTTCAAGAACATGGAATTCTTCTATTTCCACAATTGCCCCTATGAGGGCGTGTGGAAAGACAATCGCCGCCGCTTCGCCGAACGCACGCCCTTGTGGGACGTACTCCACAAATTCGGCCATGATTATAAGCTGGTGCTGGTCGGCGATGCGTCGATGAGCCCTTATGAAATCACCCATCCCGGCGGCTCGGTCGAACATTTCAACGAGGAAGCGGGCGCCGTGTGGCTGCAGCGGCTGACCAATACTTATCCGGCGGCGGTATGGCTCAACCCCATTCCGCGCGAGCAATGGGGCTATTCGCAATCGATCCGCATCGTGCGCGAGCTGATGAACGATCGCATGTATCCGCTCACCCTCGCCGGGCTCGACGAGGCGATGCGCGAGCTGACGCGCAAGCGTTAGAGCGGTTTCCAGGCAGGTGGAATCACCTGCCGACTCGGAAATCGTGGCAAATCGACGATCTAGAGCGACCGCAACCGAGCGACTATTCGCGGCCGCCCGCGCAACGACGGCAACCGCCGCCGATTACGCCCGTTCTTGGCGCACCCCTTCGATGGAGTGCGCAATCATGGACGAAGCCTTTTCGCGACGTGATCTAGCTCTGCTCGGCGCCGGCGTGGCGGCCGCGGCGAGCCTTCCCTCCACCGCGCTCGCCCAGGCGCGCGGCAGCGGCCCCAGCGGGCTGACGCGCGGCGACTGGTTCGCGCAGGTTCGCGCCCAGCATCAGGCGATCAGCGCCGGCTTTCAGATGGTCCGCAACGCGCGCGGCCCGGCGGCGATGAAAGCAGCGTTCAAGCGCCTGTCGACGCTGCTCGCGGCGCATTCGATCGCCGAGGAAGTGGCGCTTTATCCCGGGCCGGCGGTGACCGGCCAAGGCGACCAGGCCGAAATGCGCCAATTGTACGAAGAGCAGCAAATGGCCAAGGTGATGACCGCGCGGATCGACGCGGCGCTCGCGATGGGCCAGCGCGATCAGGCGATGACGTTGCTCGGCCAGCTCGAACAAGCGCTGATGGCGCATGTACGCGAGGAAGAGACGCAATTCTTCCCCGCGCTGCAACGATCGGCGGGCGCGGCGATGAACGACAAGATGACCCGCGATTTCCGCATGGTGTTCAGCCAGGCGATGAGCTGATCGCGCGGCCGGGCATGGCGCGCGATGCCGCCCGCATCGCGCGCTATTCCTGCCCCTTGCGGATGCGACGCGCGATCCGGCCGCGTTCCTGCACGCCGCTTTCCTCGCCCTTGCGCGCATAAAGCGCCTGGAGATAAGCGAAATCGGTGCTGGTGATCCCGCCGGCATGCGCGGTGGTCGTCCGGTCGAACAGGCCGAGGATCGTCTTGACCCCGCTGCCCGGCGCCGGTTCGCGCGTCCGGGCCAGCCCGCGCATCGCCGCATAATCAGCGAGCTGGCGCAACGTGAGCCCGGTGGCGGCGGCTTGTTCGATCACCACGAACGACGCGTCGAGATATTGCCGCGTCGGCTCCCGCAGGATCGACGCCGATTTGACGATCATCACCCCGCCCGCCATCGGCTGACCATCTTCGTTGCGGATCGAGGTCGCGCTCCAGGCGCGCGCCGGCTGCCCGGGGCGAGCGAGGCGATCGACGTCGGGCGTGAACATTCCCGCGAGCCAATCGGGTCGCTTGGCGCGCACGTCGCGCACGAAAGCGGCGCCGTCGACCGCGAAGACCACCACGAGATTGGCGTCGCACTTGGCCGTCGGCGCGACCCGCAATTTCAACTGGCGGGCGATCGTCTTGATCCGCTCGACGATATAGCCGGCATATCGGTCGTCCATGCCGATCACCACCGGGCAGATCGGTTCGTGGAAGCGCGGAATTTGGAATTCGGCATATTGGGTGACTTCGCCGACATAAATGTCGATCGCCTTGCGCGGCAAATGGCGCTCCGCCTCGACGATGATGTCGGGCTGATCGGGCGTGGGCTTCGGCGGGTCGGCGGGCGCGACCTGCGAATTACCGGGCGCGGCCGGCGGATCGGCGGGCGCGGTCTGCGGATCGGCGACCGACGTCACCGCCGCGAGCAGGGCGGCCAAGGTAGCTAACATACGCAAATCGCTTTCGTTTCGCCAACGAGCCCGGCGATCACGACAGTGGCGCCGGCGCGGGCGCGCGTCAACCGCGCCCGGTCGCGATCAATAAGCGTCGACCGCGGCGAACATGTCGACGATCGCGGCGCGCTCCTCGGGCGTGAGTTCGGGCCGCCAAATGTCGAAGATCAAGACGACGCGATCCTGATCGCTGTCGTTCCAGGCTTCATGCTCGATCGTATCGTCGAAGATCAGCAGCTTGCCGACTTCCCATTGGCGCACCTCGTTGCCGACCCGAAAGCCGCACCCCGGCGGCACGATCAGCGGCAAATGGCAGATCAGCCGGGTGTTGAGCATCCCGGTATGCGGGGCGATCCGCGCGCCGGGGCGCAGCAGCGAAAACATGATCGTCGGCGCGCGTGGCGGGATGCGGCACAGCGGCAGCGCCTGAAGCGCGGCGTAGCTCAGCGGCGCGCGCGCGACATGGGCGTCGACCGGCGCGCCATTCTCGTGCAAGTAAAGGCTGCTCCAATCCGGATTGTCGTTGAGACCGTGGAAATCGATCTTGGGACGCTCGGGGTTCGAGACGAGATAGGGACGAAAACCCTCGCGCGTCGCGAGCAAGCCGTTGAGCTCCGCCAGAATCGTCTCGGTTCGCGCTTCGAGCGCCGGCACCCAATCGAACTCCGAACGCTCGTAAAATTGGCGCTGCGGCAGTTCGGGGAAGTAGAAGCCGTGCGGCTGCTGATAATATACTTGCTTCTCGCCGAACATGATGTCGAGCGCCTGGGCGAACCGCGGGCTAAGCGCCGCCCCCTTGGCGCCGAGCCATTGCTCCAAATGCGCGCGATAGCGCCGCCCCAGCCGCGCCGATTCGGTCCGCGCGCGCGTCACTTCCTTGGCGAGATCGCCGGGCAGGGTCACGCGCTCGCTCTGCTTGATCGCCCGGTCGTAGAAGCTGCTGGCGGCGCGGGCGTCGCCGGCGGCGTCGCGACAGTCGCCCTTCAGGATCAGCGCGCGGATATTGCCAGGATCGGCTTTGAGGATCGCGTCGACCGCCCGCTCCTCCTCGCCCCGCTCGCCGAGCGCGCGGCAGCTATAGGCGAGCATCAGCGCGATCTGGACGTTGTTGGGCACGCGCGCATGAACCTCGGCGAGCAGCCGCCGCGCCTCGCCATGGCGACCGGCTTGGAAGGCGGCGGCGCCCGCGCGCGCGGTGGCCTCGAGCGCGGCCTGGGGGCTCATGCCGCTTGCCCGCCATAGAGCCGGAACGGCGCCCGCGCTTCGGCCCAGGCCGCTTCGTCGGGGCGCGCCAACGCCTCCAAGTCGCCCGGCGCCGCCTCCGGGTCGTCGACCCAGGCGCGCAAGGCGGGGCCGCCGTTGATCACGTCGATCGCAAGCTTGTCATATTCATATTCATAAGCGAAATCGCGCCACAGCGGGTAATCGGGGCGCAGGCGGAGCAGCGCCTTGAACGCGAGCGCCATCAGCCGCCATGGCCGAAACGCCTGGTGATCGTAAAAGCGCCCCTCGGCATGAATGTGCACGCCATTGTTGAGCGCCTTGGCGTGTTTGTGGAAGGTCGGCTCGAACCAGATCTCGCGCAAGGCGCAGCCCGCGAGCCATGCCGGAGCGAGCCGGCGCATCTCGGCGACGAGGTCGCGCGCGGGCAGATCGGGCGCGCCGAGCAATTCGAGCGGGCGCGTGGTGCCGCGCCCTTCCGAAAGCGTGGTACCTTCGAGCATCACGGTGCCGGCATAAGCACGCGCCATATTGAGATTGGCGGCATTGGGGCTGGGATTGATCCACAGCCGGTCTTCCGGCCAGCCGAAGCCGGGGGCGGCCTCGGGCGCCCAGCCCTCCATCGCGATCACCTGGTAATCGACGTCGAGCTTGAAATGCGCGACGAACCAGGCGCCGAGTTCACCGAGCGTCAACCCATGGCGCATCGGCAGCGGCCCCGCGCCGACGAAACTCTCCCAGCCGGGCTTCAGTATCAGCCCCTCGATCGGGCGCCCGGCGGGGTTGGGGCGATCGAGCACCCAGACGCTCTTGCCATGCTGGGCAGCCGCTTCGAGCACGTAGAGCAGCGTCGTTACATAGGTATAGATGCGGCAGCCCAGGTCTTGCAGATCGACGAGCAGCACGTCGAACGTGCCCATCGCTTGCCCGCTGGGGCGGCGCGCCTCGCCGTAGAGGCTGAACACGGGAATACCGTACACCGGATCGGTGAAATCGGGCGATTCCATCATATTGTCTTGCAGATCGCCGCGCACGCCGTGCTGCGGGCCGAACATCGCGGTGACCTTCACCCCCGCTTCGATCAGCGCATCCAGGCTGTGCGTCAGATCCTCGGTGAGCGAGGCGGGGTGGGCGAGCAGCGCGACCCGCTTGCCCGCGAGCGGACGGCGCAGCTCGGGTTGCTCGAGCAAGCGATCGATGCCGAATTTCATGGGTCAAGCGCCTGCCGGAAGGTGCAGGCGAAAGCAATCGGGGTGATGAAAATCGGGATTGCCCTCGGCATGGGCGAGCGCGAAATAAGCGCGGTCGCCGCCCGCGAGTTCGATCACGGCGGCGAGGTTCAGCCACCAATCGGCGCCCGACGGCACATCCGCGAGGCGGACGCCCGCGATCAGCGTCGGCGGCCAAGCGGCGGCGCAGATCGGCCCCGGCGCGGAGACGCCGCGCGCCATCCCCGCGCGATAGTCGCTAAAGCGATAAGCGGCCCAGCGCCCCGAGGGCGCGAGGTTGAGTTCGACATAGCCCGCGACGCCGCGCGTGGTGATGAAGGCTTCGAAACAGGTGTGGCGCCACAGCCCGTCGCTGAACCCGCCCGGCTGCTCCGCGGGCCAGACGATCGCGCTCGGATCGCCTTGCGGGCGGAACGAGAGCGCGAGCCGATCCGCCCGCCGCCGCACCGACACCGCCACGTCCTGAATCGCGGCGCTGGGGTTGCTGGGATGCGGGTGGAGGGTAAGCATCGTCATGGCAGCGTCACGAGACTGACGCACGCGGCACGCTTCGGCAACCCCCGCTAGCAATCCCCCGCCCCCATCGCTACATCGCCCGGCGCAAATGGCCACCACCCTCCCTTCCCCGCCCAAGATCGGCATGGTTTCGCTCGGCTGCCCGAAGAACCTCGTCGATAGCGAGCGCATCCTCACCAAGCTGCGCAGCGAAGGCTATGGCCTGTCCGCCGATTATGCCGGCGCCGACGTAGTGCTAGTGAACACCTGCGGCTTTCTCGACAGCGCCAAGGAAGAAAGCCTGGAGGCGATCGGCGAGGCGATCGCGGAGAATGGCCGGGTGATCGTCACCGGCTGCATGGGCGAGGAAGCCGAGCGCATCCGCGCGCGCTTCCCGCAAGTGCTCGCGGTGACCGGCGCGCATCAATATGAGCAAGTGGTCGAGGCGGTGCATGACGCCGCGCCGCACACCCCCTCGCCTTTCCTCGATCTGGTGCCCGAGGCGGGGCTGAAGCTCACCCCGCGCCATTACAGCTATTTGAAGATCAGCGAGGGGTGTAATCACCGCTGCGCTTTCTGCATCATCCCGCAGTTGCGCGGCGATCTCGTCAGCCGCCGGCCGGACGCGATCTTGCGCGAGGCGGAGAAGCTCGTCGAGGCGGGCACGCGCGAATTGCTGGTGATCAGCCAGGACACTTCGGCTTATGGCGTCGACATCGGCTATCAGCCGCGCGCCTGGCGCGGGGAAGAGGTGCGCGCGCACGTCACCGATCTGGCGCGCGCGCTGGGGTCATTGGGCGCTTGGGTGCGACTGCATTATGTCTACCCCTATCCGCATGTCGATCAGCTCATCCCGCTGATGGCCGAGGGGTTGATCACCCCGTATCTCGACATCCCCTTCCAGCACGCGAGCCCGAAAGTGCTGCGCGCGATGCGCCGCCCCGCGAACGAGGCGAAAGTGCTCGAACGGCTGCGCGCCTGGCGGGCGATTTGCCCCGATCTTGCGATCCGATCGACCTTCGTGGTCGGCTTTCCCGGCGAGACCGAGGAAGATTTCGCTTATCTGCTCGACTGGCTGGAAGAAGCGAAGCTCGACCGGGTCGGCGCTTTCCGCTTCGAGCCCGTCGCGGGGGCGGCGGCGAACGCGCTCCCCGATCCGGTGCCGGAAGACGTGAAGGAAGAGCGTTATGCGCGGCTGATGGCGCTGACCGCGCGGCTCTCGGCGGAAAAGCTCGCGGCCAAGGTCGGTCGCGAGCTCGAGGTCATCATCGACGCGGTCGACCCCGAGACGGGCGGCGCGACCGGGCGTAGTAAGGCCGACGCGCCCGAGATCGATGGCGAGGTCCATCTGCGCGACGCGGGGCATTTGGCGCCGGGCGACATCGTGCGGGTGCGCGTGGAAGAGGCCGACGCGCATGATCTGTTCGGGGTGCCGCTGTAGCGCCGCGAGGCCATGCCCGCCGAACGCCGCCAACGCCTTCCCCGGCGAAGGCCGGGGCCCAGAAGCGGCCCCTCAAGCCTGGAAGCGCTCCGCTTCCGCCGTCATCGCCACTGGGCCCCGGCCTTCGCCGGGGTAGGCGCGATAGTGGCGCGATAGTGGCACCTTCCCAAGGTTTGACAGCGGCGCCAAGCTCGGCTTCCCTGCGCGCTAGCAAAGGAAGCCCGATGATCCGCTACGCCCTGATCCCCCTCGCCGTCCTCGCCGCGCCCGCCGCCGCGCAAGATCTGACCCCCGCCGAAATCGCCAAGATCGACTCGGCGGTCGCCGACGGTTTGAAAGCAACCGGAGTCCCCTCCGCTTCGGTATCGGTGGTGCGCGGCGGCAAGCTGGTGTTCGCCAAGGCCTATGGCAGCCAAGCGCCCGGCTGGACCAGCGCGCGCGCCACCGCGCCCTATCAAATCGCCTCGGTCTCCAAGCAATTCACCGCCGCCGCGCTGCTGCTGCTGCAACGCGACGGGAAGCTCAGCCTGGATGACAAAGTAAGCAAATATCTGCCTGAAATATCGGGCGCGGATCGCATCACCCTGCGCCAACTGCTCAGCCACACCTCGGGGCTGCAGGATTATTGGCCGCAGGATTATAGCTTCGCCGCAATGGAAAAGCCGGTCACGCCCCAGGCGATCGTCGACCGCTGGGCGAAGAAGCCGCTCGATTTCGATCCCGGCACCCAGTGGCAATATTCGAACACCGGCTATGTCGTGGCGGGGATGATCGCCGAGAAGGTCGGCGGCGCGCCCCTGTTCGAGCAGCTCCAACGCCGCGTGTTCAAGCCGCTCGGCATCACGGCTTATGATCAGGACAAGGCGGTGGGCGGTGCTTTCCCCGCCGGCTATCACCGCTTCGCGCTGGGGCCGGTGCGGCTCGCTAAGCCCGCGGCTTATGGCTGGCTGTTCGCGGCGGGCGAACTCGCCATGTCGCCGAGCGATCTCGCCAAATGGAACATCGCCCGGTTGAACCGCACGCTGCTCACCCCCGCCGAATGGGCCGAGCAGGAGCAGGTGGTGAAGCTCAGCAACGGCGGCGACACCCGCTATGGGCTGGGCGTGTTCGTGCTGGGCGGCGCCGACGGCGCGCGGCGGATGATCGAGCATAGCGGCGAAGCGGTCGGCTTCCTCACCGAAAACATCGTCTATCCCGATGAAAAGGCGGCGATCACGGTCGCGGTGAACGCCGATTTCGGCGACGCGCAAGGCACGATTGCGCTGAAGATCGCCGAGGTGATCCTGCCGCCCAAGCCCGAGCCCGAGGCCGCCAAGACCGCCCAGGCGCGCGCGATATTCGATGCGATGCGCGCGGGCACGCTCGACCCCAAGCTGATGACCGAGAATTGGAATTATTTCTACACCGCCGACGTGGCGGGCGATTATCGCGCCTCGCTCACCCCGCTCGGCGCGCCGAGCGCGTTCGAATTGCTGCGCGCGCCGCGGTTGCGCGGCGGCTTCGTCAACCGCAATTACCGGATCACTTATCCCAATGGCCAAAAGCTCATCGCGATCACTTATGCCGAGCCGGGCGACACCGGCCGCTATGAGCAATTTCTGATCTACCCCGCGCAATGACCGATTTCACTCCCCTGCTCCAGCCCGATCGCGGGCAGCCGGCGCGCTTCATCGAGGTCGTGCGCCCCGAGGATTATGCCGCCTGGCTCGCCACCCAACCGCCGCGCGCGCGCGCGTTGCTCGCCGCCGCCCAGGTGACCGGCAAGCCGGGCAACCGCGCGATCCTGCCCGGCGACGGCCCCGAGGATTGGCACGCGCTGCTGATCTGCGACGAGCCCGAAAGCTCGCCCTGGCGGATCGCGAGCCAGGGCGAAGTGTTGCCCGAAGGCGTGTATCGCCTGAAGCATGGGCCGCTCGGCGCGGCCGGCCTCGGCTGGTTGCTCGCCCAGCACCGTTTCGATCGCTACAAGAAGGGCGAGGCGCAAGGGCCGCGCGTGCTGCTGACGAGCGAGCCGGCGCGGATCGACGAGACGCTGCGCCTCGCCGCCGCGACCGCCAAGGTGCGCGATCTGGTCAATCTCGGCGCGAGCGACCTCGGCCCGGCCGAGCTGGAGGCCGAGGCGCAGGCGCTCGCCACCCGCTTCGGCGCGACGCTCGCCGTCACGCGCGGCGACGAACTGGCGCGCGGCTATCCGATGATCCACGCGGTCGGCGCGGCGGCGACCCGCGAGCGCGCGCCCCGGCTGATCGAGCTCGAATGGGGCGCGGCCGAACACCCGCGCGTCGCGATCATCGGCAAGGGCGTGTGCTTCGATAGCGGCGGGCTCGATCTGAAGCCTTCTTCGGGCATGCGGCTGATGAAGAAGGACATGGGCGGCGCCGCCCACGCGCTCGCGCTCGCCGAGCTGGTGATGGCGGCGGGATTGAAGCTGCGGCTGCACCTGCTGATCCCGGCGGTTGAGAATGCCGTCTCGGCGGCCGCTTTCCGCCCCGGCGACGTGCTCCGCACGCGCCGAGGGCTGACGGTCGAGAACACCAATACCGATGCCGAAGGGCGACTGATCCTGGGCGACGCGCTCGCCAAGGCGGGCGAGGCCAAGCCCGAACTGGTGCTCGATTTCGCGACGCTCACCGGCGCCGCACGGGTCGCGCTCGGGCCGGACCTGCCGGCGACCTTCGCCAATGACGAGGGGCTCGCGGCCGAATTGCTCGCGAGTGGCGAGGCAGCGCATGATCCGCTGTGGCGGCTGCCGCTGTGGGCGGGTTATGACGAGCTTCTGACGTCCGACATCGCCGATCTGGTCAACGCCCCCGATGGCGGGATGGCGGGGGCGATCACCGCCGCCTTGTTCCTCAAACGCTTCGTCCCCGAAGGCGCCGCCTGGGCGCATCTCGACACCTATGCCTGGCGCGGCACCGCGAAACCGGGGCGGCCGAAGGGCGGCGAGGCGCTGGGGTTGCGCGCGGCTTGGCGGGTGCTGAAGGGGCGCTACGGCTGAGGCTCTCCGTCGATGTGCCCGCGTCAATCACGGTTAACGTGGCCTTTACCATGCGAGGGTACGTACCGGGCGTTCAACCGGAGGAACGCATGCGCCCTATCGCCGACGACCAATTCGCAACGGCCGGTCAAGAACCGGTCGAATCGCCGATCACCGCCACCGAGGCGATCGACATCATGCTCGCGTTGCTGTCGGACGGGCTCGATCATCCCGAACTTTGGGCGGTGATGCCGCAGTTTCTGGACGGCGTCGACCGGCTCGTCCCCACGCTGCATCAGCGGCTCGCGCTGGAAAGCAATCAGCGCACCCGCGTGTCGCTGGTGCTGCTGATCGCGATTTGCGGCGCGCATCTCGGCCAGGCCCCAGCGATGCTCGATCAGCTTCAGCCGCTGTCGATCCGCTATAGCCAATCGCCGCTCGTGCAGGGCGCGATTTTCTTCGTCGAGGGCGTGTGCAATCCCGACGATCCCAAATACCGGTTGGTCGGCAAGATTTGCCCGGCGCCCTTCGTCCAGCTCGATGTCCTCGACGGTTCGACGCATCAATGCTGCGCGAGCTGGCTGAAGACTTCCGCCGGCGATTTGGCGGCGCATGAATGGCAAGACGTGTGGAACAGCAAGAACGCCCAAGCCATTCGCGAGTCGATGTTCGACGGCACGTATCGCCATTGCAACAAAGGCGCCTGCCCTAAGATTCAAGCCAATGACCTCGTGCCAGCCGACGAGCTTGCCGCGCAATCGGATTTTTGGGCGGATATCATCCACAATCGCCGCACCGAACTCGCCCACGGACCCGAGCTAGTCAATCTCGCCTATGATCGGACGTGCAATCTGGCGTGCCCGAGTTGCCGGTTGGAACGCTATGCCGCCGATGATAACGAGCGTGCACGCTTCACCGATCTTCAGCAAAACAAGATCTTGCCGATGCTGAAGAATGCCAAGCGCGTTTTCGTCACCGGCTCGGGCGACCCCTTCGCCAGCAAGAATTTCCGGCGCCTGATCGAGCAATTGAACGCCGAAGACTATCCCGATCTGAAATTCCAGATCATGACCAACGGCATGTTGTTCACGCCGGCGCAGTGGGACCGTTTCCCCAGTCTGCACCGCCGCACTGCGATCTTGAAGATCAGCATCGATGCCGCGACCGGGCCGACGCACGAATTGCTTCGGCGCGGCGCGCGTTGGCCGGTGATGCTCGAAAACATGGCGTTCGCCGGCGACTTGACGGCGGGGGGGCTGGTCGACCATTTCGAGCTCGTTTTCACGGTTCAGGCCGATAATTTCCGCGAAATGGGCGATGCCGTGGATCTAGCGCATCAGGTGGGCGCGACGGGCATATATTTCGCGCGCCTAACCAATTGGGGCACCTTCACGCATGAACAATATGCCGAGAAGGCGGTGTTCCTGCACGGCCATCCCGATCACGCCGCGTTCCGCAAGCACATGCGGGACCCCCGCCTGCTCGATCCGATCGTTTTGCTCGGCGATCTTGAGTCGTTCGTCGAGGCCGCGCCGATGGAGGATCGCCGCAAGTTCGGCGCTTGAAGCTGGAAGGTCGTTGGTCGAACTTTGCTCACCATGGCGACCCCAGCAAATGATCGCGATCCGTTGTTGGTCGTCGGCGAGCCGATCCGCCGATCGACATCGTCATGCCGACCTCGTTCCGGCAGCCGCCGGTCTCCCAGGCTTGCGGCTCGCCAAGCTCGGCACCGTGGCCCTCGGCAAGCCTGGGGCGACGCCGTTGATCGTCGTCGCGCGCCCGGTCGATCGTGAGCCGCGCCCATAGGACCGTTTCTAGATTCGCGCCAAACTCACCGCCTCGATGATCGGCACGAACTTCGCCGCCGTGAGACTCGCGCCGCCCACCAGCGCGCCGTCGACGTCGGGCGTCGCCAAAATTTCGGCGGCGTTCGCGCCGGTTACCGAGCCGCCGTACAAAATGCGGATGCCGTCCGCCGCTGCGCCCACCAGCATGCGCAGCTTGGCGCGGGCGATGGCGTGGATTTCGGCGATTTCGTCCATCGTCGGGGTGCGGCCGGTGCCGATCGCCCAGCGCGGCTCATAGGCCAAGGTGAACCAATCGGGGCGCGCCTCGTCGGGCACCGATTTCTCGATCTGCGCCTGCACCACGCGCGCGGCGCGGCCGGCGTCGCGCTCGGCCTCGGTTTCGCCGACGCACAGGATCACGTTCAGCCCGTGGCGGTGCGCGGCGGCGGCCTTCGCCCAAACGTCTTGGCTGGTCTCGCCCTGATCGCCGCGCCGCTCGCTATGGCCGACGATGGTGAAACAGGCGCCCGCTTCCTTCACCATCGCGGCGGAGACGCAGCCGGTGTGCGCGCCCGCGTCATTGCCGTGAATGTCCTGCGCGCCGATCGGGAGCGTCGGCACGCGCTCGGCGGCGAGCGCGATCAGCGTCGCGGGCACCGCCACCGCGACATCGACCAGGGGATGCGCCTCGGCGGCGGCGGCGATCGCGTCGAGTTCGGCCAAGGCCGCGCGCGACCCGTTCATCTTCCAATTGCCCGTCACCAATTTGCGCCGCATCGCTCGCTCCCTGTTCCTGGCGGGCGCTGATGCCCGAGCTTGATGCGCGCGCCAAGCCCCCCTAAACGAGGCGCCTTTCCATTGCCCAAGGACGCGCCCTCCCCCATGCTCAGCTTGTTTCGTCGTTTGATTGCTTCGCGCCTGGGGGCGGTGATCGCGCTGGCCGCGCTGATCGTGATCGCGATCGCTTTCGTCATCGGCGACATCGGCGGGCTCAAGCTCGGCGGCGGCGCGCAGGGCGGCCCGCAGGCGGTGATCGCGACGATCGGGAGCCAGAAGGTGACGGCGGCCGATCTGCGCGAACGGATCAAAAGCGACGTCGCCAATTTCCGCCAGCAACAGCCGACGCTCACCGAGCAGCAATATCTGGCGGCGGGCGGGTTCGAGGGCACGCTCAACCGGCTGATCGGCGGGATCGCGCTCGAGGAATTCGGCAAGCAGCTCGGCCTCGCCGCGCCCAAGAAGCTGGTCGACCAGCAACTCGCCGCGATCCCCGGGCTGCAGGGGGTGGACGGCAAGTTCAACAATGACGTTTACAAGCAGCTGCTCCAGCAGCGCGGGCTCACCGATCGCCAGGTGCGCGCCGATATCGCGCGCTCGATCGTCATCGAGCAGCTCCAGCTGCCGATCCAGGGCGCGACCCAGGTGCCGACCAAGCTTGCCGAACCCTATGCCGCGTTGCTGCTCGAAGAGCGCACGGGCCAGGTCGGCTTCATCCCGGCGCAAGCGATCGGCGCGGGCGCGGTGCCGACCGCCGAGGAGCTGAAGAGCTATTATCAGCGCAACCAGGCGCGCTTCCGCATCCCCGAGCGCCGCGCGCTGCGGGTGGCGGTGGTGACGCCCGACACGCTCAAGGCCGCCGCGACCCCGAGCGAGGCCGAGATCGCCGCCGCCTATCGCGCCCAAGCCGCGCGCTTCGCCGCGCGCGAAACGCGTGACCTCGCGCAAGTGGTGGTGAGCGGGCAAGCCCAGGCCGATGCGCTCGCCGCCAAGGTGCGCGGCGGCACGCCGATCGCGGCGGCGGCCAAGGCGATCGGGCTCGAAGCGGCGACGCTTACCGGGGTCGACCAAGCCGGCTATGCCGCGCAAACGACGCCCGAGCTCGCCAAGGCGGTATTCGCGGTGCCCCAGGGCGGGGTCGCGGGGCCGGTGAAGGGGCCGCTCGGGCTCACCGTGGTGCAGGTGCAAAAGGTCGCCAAGCAAGCCGCGCAAAGCGAGGCGCAAGCGCGCGCGACGCTCATCGCCGAACTCGGCAAGGCCAAGCTCGCCAAGGCGCTGTCCGACGCGCAGGAGCAGATCGGCGACGCGATCGACGCCAAGGGCACTTTCGCCGACATCGTCGCCAAGCGCAAATTGGTGGTGGAAGCGGTGCCGCCGGTGACCGCCGCCGGGATCGATCCCACCAATCCCGATCGCCGACCCAACCCCGCGCTCGCCCCGGTGCTCGACGCCGCGTTCAAGATCGACCCGAGCGAAGGGCCGCAACTGGTGCCGCTCGGCCAAGACGGCAGCTTCGCGCTGATGATCGTCGACCGCGTGCTGCCCCCCTTCACCCCGCCGCTCGCCGAGCTGCGCGACGTGGTGGCGCGCGGCTTCACCATCGACCGCGCCCAGCGCCGCGCGCGCGAGGTGGCGGCGCAAGTGGTCGCCAAGGTCAACAAGGGCACGCCGCTCGCGCAAGCGCTCGAGGAAACCGGGCTCGCGCTGCCGCCGGTGCAGCCGCTGCGCGCGGCGCGGGCGCAGCTCGAGCTGATGGGCGCCCGCGCGCCCGCGCCGGTGACGCTCGCTTTCGCGATGGCGCCCAAGAAAGCCAAGCTCCAGGCGGCGCCCGATGGTCAGGGCTGGCTGATCGTCTATCTCGACAAGATCACCCGCCGCGACGGCGCGGCGCCGCCGCAGATCGTGAGCGCGCGCCAGGCCGAACTGGGGCAGAATATCGGCAATGAATATCTCGAGCAGCTCGTGCGCGCGGTGCGCGACCAGCTGAAGGTGAAGGTCGACGAGGCCGAAGTCGCCAAGCTGCGCGCCGAACTGACGGAGCAGCCGCGCTGAGCGCCGTTCAAGGCATCGCCGCCGCGCGCGCGGCGCTCGCACAAGGCCGGCCGGCGTTGCTGTGGCAGGCGCGCATCGCCGACACCGAGACGCCGGTCGCCGCCGCGCTCAAGCTGATCGAGCCCGGGCGCGGCGATTATCTGCTCGAATCGGTCGAAGGCGGCGCGGTGCGCGGGCGGCATTCGATGCTCGGCCTCGCCCCCGATCTGCTGTTCCGCGCGCAAGGGGAAAAGGCGGAGATCAACCGCCATTGGCTCACCGATCGCGACGCCTTCAGCCCCTGCCCCGCGCCGACGCTCGCCGCCTTGCGCGCGCTCGTCGCGAGCTGCCGGATGGAGGTGCCGCCCGAACTGCCACGCGCGCTCGCCTGTTTGGTCGGCTATTTCGGCTATGAGACGGTGGGGCTGGTCGAGCGGCTGCCGCGCGCCGCCGACCCGGGGCTGGGCTTGCCCGACATGATCTTCGCGCGGCCGACCGTGATCCTGTTGTTCGATCGCCTGGCGGACGGCCTGTTCATCGTCGCCCCCGTCTGGCCCGACGCGGCGCGCGCGCCGGATGCGCTGATCGCCGCCGCCGCCGAGCGGATCGAGGCGACCGCCGCCCGCCTCGCGACCGCGCCGCTGCCGCCGCCGGTGCGTGGCGACCCCGGCGACATCGCGCTCACCCCGGTGCTCGCGCCCGGGCGCTATGCCGCGATGGTCGCGGCGGCCAAGGACTATATCGTCGCGGGGGACATTTTTCAGGTGGTGCTCGCCCAGCGCTTCACCGCGCCCTTCGCCCTGCCCGCGTTCGAGCTTTACCGCGCGCTCAGGCGGGTGAACCCTTCGCCTTTCCTCTATCATCTCGATCTGCCGGGCTTCGCGCTCACCGGGTCGAGCCCCGAAATCCTGGTGCGCGTGCGCGATGGCGAGGTGACGATCCGCCCGATCGCCGGCACCCGCCCGCGCGGCCGCACCGCGCATGAGGACGAGGCCCATCGCGCGAGCCTGCTCGCCGATCCCAAGGAGCGCGCCGAGCATCTGATGCTGCTCGATCTGGGGCGCAACGACGCCGGGCGTGTGGCGCAGGCCGGCAGCGTGCGGGTGACCGACAGCTATGGCATCGAATTCTACAGCCATGTGATGCACATCGTCTCGAACGTGATCGCCCGGCTCGATCCCCGCCACGACGCGCTCGACGCGCTGTTCGCGGGGTTTCCCGCCGGCACCGTCTCGGGCGCGCCCAAAGTGCGCGCGTGCGAGATCATCGCCGAATTGGAGAGCGAAGCGCGCGGCGCCTATGCCGGGGGCGTCGGCTATTTCTCGCCCGATGGATCGATGGATTCGTGCATCGTGCTGCGCACCGCCGTGGTGAAGGATGGCATGATGCACGTGCAAGCGGGCGCGGGCATCGTCGCCGACAGCGATCCAGCCTATGAACAGCGCGAATGCGAGGCGAAGGCCGGTGCCCTCCTCGCCGCCGCGCGCGAAGCGATCACACGGGCGAGCGAGGCGGGGTTCGGGAAGTGAAGTCAAATCTCCGGGAGCTACACCCCAGAACGAGATCACCCAGAAAATTTTATTGACCTATACGATCCAATGTCGCTTTTTATTTTGGCGATGCCCCTCAATGTGACATCGCGCACACAGAGCTTGAAGGTCTTCTTCTTTGTTCGAACCATAGACCGCATGATGAACATGTTCTGACGGCCGCTCACAGCCATCAATTTCGCAGATCGGACGCTTTTCTCGAACTCGCTTGCTGCGCTTTGAGCGGGTACTTACTTTTGCCATGAGCACTCCTGACTTTTGCTCAGATGGACTTAAATTAAAAAAAACAGATTTCTCGTAGCGACTTATGCTTATTAGGAGGGTAAGAATTGCTGGTTGCACGTCTAGTAATGAAACGGCTTCATTGCCCCCGCGCCTTCGCCGCACGTTCGGCTTGCCATTGCTGGATCAGTTGGAGCGTGCATCCCGTCTGCCCGCCGGTGCCGATCGGCGAGCAGGTGTCGGGGATGCCGCTCGCGCGCCGGCTCGCTTCGTCGAGCGCCAGCGCGCGCGCGCCCCAAGCCTGGTTCTTCGGCTTGATCGGCCCCTCGTTGCGCAGCGCGAGCGGCACGCGATAGGGGCTTTCGATCGGCGCGCAGACCACCACTTCATTGCCCTCGGCCTTGGGGCACTCCTCACCCGGCTTGATCAGGATCGAGCGGATGCGCTGCGGCGGCTCGGCCTGATAGCTGTCATCGGCTTGTTGCGCGGGCGCCGCCGCCGGGGCCGCGAGCAGCGCGGCGAGTAGCAAGATCATGGCCGGTCCTTTCGCCGTCTCGCGTCGCACGTGGGAGCTTGCGCGGCGATGAACAAGGGTTTGACCGCGCAACGAGCGACGCTAGGCTAGGGTTCATGGTCGCTCGTCTTCTCGCGCTGTTCGCGCTCGCCCTTGCGCTTGCAACCCCCGCCCGGGCGGAATGGCCGGTGCGCGAGGGCGATTTCGTCGCGCGCGACGTACGTTTCAAATCGGGCGAGACGCTCGCCGAAGTGCGGCTACATTACCGCCTGCTCGGGACCCCGCACCGCGACGCGCGCGGGCAGATCGACAATGCGGTGATGGTGCTCCATGGCACCGGCGGCTCGGGGCGCAATTTCCTGGTGCCGCAATTCGCCGACGAGCTTTACGGCCCCGGCGCGCCGCTCGATCTGGCGACGACCTTGGTCATCCTGCCCGACAATATCGGGCACGGCGCCTCGTCCAAGCCGAGCGACGGGCTGCGCATGGCGTTCCCGCGTTACGACTATGACGATATGGTCGCGCTGCAGCACCGGCTGCTGACCGAGGGGCTGGGCGTCACCAAACTCAAGCTGATCCTGGGCACCTCGATGGGGTGCATGCACGCCTTCGTCTGGGGCGAGACTTATCCGGGGTTCGCCGAGCGGCTAGCGCCCTTCGCCTGCAACCCGGTGGCGCTCGCCGGGCGCAACCGGATGTGGCGCAAAATGGCGATCGAGGCGATCCGCGCCGATCCCGCCTGGGCGAATGGCGCTTACACCAGCCCCCCTGCGATGGGGGTGCGCGCGGCGGCGAATCTGCTGATCCTCGCCGGGCTCAACCCGGTCGCGGCGCAAGCGCAACTCCCCACCCGCGCCGCCGCCGACGCCGCCTATGACACAGCTTTCGCGCGCGCCGCGCAATTCGATGCGAACGACGCGCTTTATTTCCTCGATGCATCGCGCAACTATGATCCGTCGCCCGCGCTCGAGAAGATCACCGTGCCTTTGCTGTGGATCAACTCGGCGGACGATTTCATCAACCCGCCCGAGCTCGGCTTTCAGGCGAGCATGGCCAAGCGCATGCCCCGCGCGCGCGCGATCCTGATCCCGGCGAGCGCCGAGACCAAGGGGCACGGCACGCACACTTGGGCCAAATTCTGGAAGGCCGATCTGGCGGCGTTGCTCGCTCTTCCCAGCGCGCCGCCCGCCCGCTAAGGGCGCGCCGGTGATCCTGGTCATCGACAATTACGACAGCTTCACCTGGAATCTGGTCCATTATCTGATGGAGCTGGGGACCGAGGTGAAAGTGGTGCGCAACGACGCGCTCTCGGCCGCCGAGGCGCTGGCGAGCAACGCCCATGCCTTTCTGATCTCGCCGGGGCCGAAAACGCCGAACGAGGCGGGGATTTCGCTCGATCTGGTCGCGGCCTGCGCCGACGCCGGCAAGCCCTTGCTCGGCGTGTGCCTCGGGCATCAGGCGATCGGCCAGCATTTCGGCGGGCAAGTGGTGCGCGGCGGGCTGATGCACGGCAAGACTTCGCCCGTGCGGCACGACGGCACCGGGCTGTTCGCCGGCCTCCCCTCGCCCTTCCAGGCGACGCGCTATCACTCGCTGATCGTCGATCCGGTGCCGGAAGGGCTGGTGGTGAACGCGACCGCGGAGGATGGCTCGGTGATGGGCTTTCGGCATGAGAGCCTGCCGATCCACGGGGTGCAGTTCCACCCCGAAAGCATCGCGACCGAGCATGGCCATGCCATGCTCGCCAATTTCCTGGCGCTGGCGGGCGTGAACGCGGCGTGACCACCCTCCCCAATCCCGCCGCGCCGCTGAACGCGGCCGAGGCGGCGCAGGCCTTCGCCGACATTCTCGATGCGAAGACCAGCGAAGAAGCCATCGCCGCTTTCCTGATCGGCCTCACCGAACGCGGCGAGACCGCGACCGAAATCGCCGAAGCGGCGAAAGCTTTGCGCGCGCGGCTGATCCCGATCGCGGCGCCGCCGGGCGCGATCGACGTCTGCGGCACGGGGGGCGATGGGCATCACACGCTCAACGTCTCGACCGCCGTGTCGCTGGTGGTGGCGGCCGCCGGGGTACCGGTCGCCAAGCATGGCAATCGCGCCGCCTCGTCCAAGGCGGGGGCGGCGGACACGCTCGAAGCGCTCGGGCTCGACATGGCGCGCGCCGGGGCGACCGCCGAGGCGAGCCTGCGCGATATCGGCATTTGCTTCCTGTTCGCCGCCAATCATCACCCGGCGATGAAGCGCATCACCCCCATCCGGCGCAAAATCGGCAAGCGCACGATCTTCAACCTGATGGGCCCGCTCGCCAACCCCGCGCGCGTCGGGCGCCAGCTGATCGGCATCGCCCGGCCCGATTATGCGCCGGTCTACGCCGAGGCGCTCGCCCGGCTCGGCACCGAGGCGGCGCTCGTCGTCTCGGGCGAGGAGGGGTTGGACGAATTGTCGGGTGCCGGCCCGAGCGTGGTCGAGCGCGTCGGCGCGGCGACGCTCCCGGCGCGCATCGCGCCCGAGGATGCCGGGCTGCCGCGCCACCCGATCGCCGCGATCCGCGGCGGCGACCCCGCTTACAACGCCGCCGCCTTGCGCCGCTTGCTCGCCGGGGAGCGCGGCGCTTATCGCGACGCGGTATGCCTCAACGCCGCCGCCGCGCTTGTGCTCGCGCGTGCAGCCCCCGATTTGCCGTCCGGTGCCGCACACGCCGCCGAAATGCTCGATAGCGGCGCCGCGCGCGCGCTGCTCGACCGTTGGATCGCTTATGACCATTCTTGACCGTATCCTCGAGACCAAGCGCGCCGATGTCGCCGCGCGCAAGGCCTGCACGCCGTGGAGCGCGCTCGACGCGCAGATCGCCGAACAGACCCCGCCGCGCGGCTTCCGCGCCGCGCTCGATCGCGTGGCGGCGACCGGCCCCGCGCTGATCGCCGAGATCAAGAAGGCGAGCCCCAGCAAGGGCGTGATCCGCGCGGATTTCGATCCCCCCGCGCACGCCCGCGCCTATGAAGCGGGCGGCGCGGCGTGCCTATCGGTGCTGACCGACGAGTCCTGGTTCCAGGGGCATGACGCTTATCTCACCGCCGCCCGCGCCGTCACCGCGCTGCCGGTGCTCCGCAAGGATTTCATGGTCGATCCCTGGCAGGCGGCCGAATCGCGCGCGCTCGGCGCCGACGCGATCCTGCTGATCATGGCCGCGCTCGACGATGCGACGCTCGCCGAGATCGAGGCGGCGGCGGGCGATTGCGGGCTCGACGTGCTGGTCGAGGTGCATGACGCCAAGGAGCTCGAGCGCGCGCTGAAGCTCGAGTCGCGGCTGATCGGGGTCAACAACCGCGATTTGCGCGACTTCAGCGTCAGTTTCGAGCGCACCTTCGCGCTGATCGACAAGGCGCCCGCCGATTGCACTTTCGTCGCCGAAAGCGGCCTTTCGACCCGCGCCGATCTCGATGCGTTGCGCGCGCGCGGGGTGAATTGCTTCCTGGTCGGCGAGGCGCTGATGCGCGCCGCCGATGTCGAAGCGGCGACCGCTACGCTGCTGGGGCGCGACCATGGCTGAACTCACTCATCTCGACGAAAGCGGCGCGGCGCGCATGGTCGATGTCGGCGCCAAGCCCGCGACCGCCCGCGCGGCGACCGCCGAGGGGCGCATCGCGATGTCCGCCGAGGCCGCGCGCGCGATCGCCCAAGGCTCGGCCAAAAAGGGCGACGCGCTCGCGGTCGCGCGCGTCGCGGGCATCATGGCGGCGAAGCGGACCAGCGAGCTGATCCCGCTCTGCCATCCGGTGCCGCTCAGCCAGGTGCGGATCGAGTTGCTGCCCGATGAAAGCGGGGTCACGGTGCGCGCGACCTGCGCCTGCACCGGGCCGACCGGGGTGGAGATGGAAGCGCTCACCGCCGTCTCGGTCGCGCTGCTGACGCTTTACGACATGGCCAAGGCGCTCGACAGGGGGATGACGATCGGCCCGATCGCGCTGCTCGCCAAATCGGGCGGCCAATCGGGCGATTGGACGCGCTGACGAGCGCGAGACGCCCCTCACCTCGTCACCCCCGGACTTGATCCGGGGTCCGCGGGAGGCGCCGGGCCAAGCACCTGGGGACGGTCGTAGAAGCAAAAGCACCAAGCCCCACCGTATCTTAGCTCGATTTCGCAAGCCCGCGCGCGGCGAAGCTGCCAAGCATCGCTCAAAAGGGAGGGCAGGATGCGGCGCTTTTGGTTGCTCATCGGCTTGGGGGTCGCGAGCCTCGCCGCGCCGGCCCAGGCCGCGCCCGAGGAAATCCAAGTCTATATGGACGAGCTCAACGATCCCTGGGACACCGGGCTCGACATCCATTTCAATTATGTGCCGACCGGCCTGCCGGGGATCGATTATCCCGGCGAGCAAGCCTCGGTGAACCGCTTCCGCTATACCCCCGAATTCGCGCTCGGCCTTCCCGGCCATTTCGAGCTTGGCGCCTATCTGCCGCTCGGCACGATCGACCGCGAGGGGCGGGTCGCAGCGCATGGGGTGAAGGGCCGGCTCAAATGGCTGGGGCCGGTGCCCAAAGGCGCCAATTGGTGGTGGGGCGCCAATTTCGAGATAGGCTATGAGGACAAGGCGCTCGACATCAACCCCGTGAACGCCGAGTTCAAGGCGATCTTGGGCGGCCGCTTCGGCCGCTGGACGCTCGCGGGCAATCTCAATCTCGATTTCGTGGTCTCGGGTCCACAGCCGACCCCGCTCGCCTTCGATTTCGACAGCAAGATCAGCTATAAGCTTTCGGAAAAAGTCGAGATCGGGATCGAGGCCTATGACGGGCTCGGCACCACTCGCGATTTCGGCGATTTCAACCAGAGCGAGCAGACCGTCTACGCGGTGGTCGACGTGGACGTCGGCGGCGGCTGGGCGGTGAATTTCGGCGTCGGCCACGGCTTCGGCGCGAACCCGGACGATATCACGGTGAAAGCGATCCTCTCGGTGCCGTTCAGCCGCAAGCGGCGGGCGTGAGGGAGACCTGAAAAACAGGCATCGGTCGGCCAAACTTGGCCTCCGCCGCGCACGCCGGCCCTTGCGTCGCCCCGGCCCCGCGCCGAAGCGGGACTTCAGCTTCGGTCGCAAGCGAGCCCAAGCCCTGGACCAAGTCCGGGGGGACGGATGAGGTCCATCCCCCGCCCTTAGAGCGATTTCCAGGCAGGTGGAATCACCTGCCGACTCGGAAATCGCGGTAAATCAAAGATCTAGAGCGGCGATCCGATGCAATCGGATCGGAAACCGCTCTAGCGCCAAAAGCGCCCCAATAACCGTGTCATTCGGTTCAACAGGGTCTCGCCATGGTGATGACCGCAGTTGCGGGCGCGCGCGCGGATCGGTCGAACGCCAATGTCGCCGGCACCGGGCGCGGCCGAGAAATAGCGTTCGAATTTTCCATCGACGCCCTTGAATTGATCGGCATCTGCCGGCGTTTGCCCCCCATCGAAGGTCACGTTGGGCCAAATCGCCGCATATTTGGCGTTGAGTTCAATCCAAGGGCCCGCGCGCGGATCGTCATCGAAAACGATGGCGTCGATCGGGCATTCCACGATGCAACAACCGCAATCGACACATTCGGTTGGGTTGATGACGAGCATATTCTCGCCCTCATAGAATGCATCGACCGGGCAGACTTCGACGCAAGCCATGTGCTTGCACTTGATGCACGAATCCGTGATCACCGCTGTCATGCTGTCGTCTCCTGCGTCGGCGCGATGCGGCATAGCCGTTCGTATCGAGCGTCCGCAAACGCCGCGACCGTGGTCAAGACCCTTTGGCGACCTCAGCGCAAGCTTGCCCCCACCCGCTCCGCCATGGCACGGCAACCGCCATGACCCTCCTCAGCGTCGCCGAAGCCCAAGCGCGCCTCTTCGCCGCCGCGCCGCGCGTGGGCGCCGAGACGGTGGCGCTCGCCGAGGCCGCCGGGCGCTGGCTCGCCGCGCCGCTTATCGCCCGGCGCGACCAGCCGAGCGCGGACCTGTCGGCGATGGACGGCTATGCGCTGCGCTTCGCCGAGCTGCCCGGGCCGCTCAGCGTGATCGGCGAAAGCGCGGCGGGGCGGGCGTTCGATCGCGCGCTCGGCGCGGGCGAAGCGGTGCGGATCTTCACCGGCGCGCCGCTCCCCCAGGGCGCCGACACCATCCTGGTGCAGGAAGAAGCGCGGCGCGAGGGGGCGCTGCTGTGGCTCAACGGCGCGGGGCCGCGCGCGCGCGGTCGCCATGTCCGCCGCCTTGGGCAGGATTTCGCGCGAGGCGCCGAACTGCTCCCCGCCGGCGCGCGCGTTACCCCGGCGGCGATCGGGCTCGCGGCGGCGGCGGGGCATGGCGCGCTCGCGGTGAACCGGCGTGTGCGGGTCGCGATCGCCGCGACGGGGGACGAACTCGTCCCGCCCGGCGCGCCCGTCGGGCCGGCGCAACTCCCCGAGGCGAATGGCGCGATGCTCGCCGCGCTCATCGCCGATCTGCCGGTGGAGGTGACCGATCTCGGCATCGTCCCCGATCGGCTCGACGCGCTCACCGATGCCTTCGTCGGCGCGCGCGCCGATGTGATCGTCACCAGCGGCGGCGCCTCGGTCGGCGATCATGATCTGGTGCGCCCCGCGCTCCAGGCGGCGGGCGGCGCGATCGATTTCTGGCGGATCGCGATGCGCCCCGGCAAGCCCTTGCTCGCGGGGCGGCTCGGCGAAGCGGTGGTGCTGGGGCTGCCGGGCAATCCGGTGTCGGCCTTCGTCACCGCGACGCTCTTCCTGCGCCCGCTCGTCGCGGCGCTAGCCGGCGCGGCCGATCCGCTGCCGCGCCGCCGCCGCGCGCCGCTCGCCGCGCCGCTCCCGGCGAACGACGGCCGCGAGGATTATCTGCGCGGCTGGTGGGTCGAAGAGGGCGTCGTCGCCGCCGCGACGCAAGACAGCGCGATGCTGGCGACGCTCGCGCGCGCGACCTGCCTGATCGTCCGCCCGCCGCACGCGGGCGCGGCGTTAGTCGGCGACTCGGTGGAAATCCTCGACATTGCTTGACCCCTTGCCTGACCCCTTGCTTGACAACGCCTTGGATGTTTCCTAATCGTTCGGTGTTCGTTCGCGCCGGAGGTCTTATGCTGACGCATAAACAGCATGAACTGCTTTGCTTCATCAACGATCGCTTGGCCGAAAGCGGGGTTTCGCCTTCGTTCGAGGAAATGAAGGAAGCGCTCGATCTGAAGTCGAAATCGGGGGTGCACCGGCTGATCAGCGCGCTCGAGGAACGCGCTTATATCCGCCGCCTGCCCAATCGCGCGCGCGCGCTCGAAGTGTTGCGCATGCCCGAGCGCGGCGAGGCCAAGAAGCGCGCCGCGCGCGCCGAGCCCAAGCCCGATAATTTCCGCCCCGCCCCGCCGCCGGCGAACGACGTGATCGAAATTCCGCTCCACGGCCGCATCGCGGCGGGCGTGCCGATCGAGGCGTTCGAGGACTCGGCGATGCTCGCGGTGCCCGCCGCCTTGCTCGGCATGGGCGATCATTATGCGCTCGAGGTCGCGGGCGATTCGATGGTCGAGGCGGGCATTTTGGACGGCGATTATGCGCTCATTCGCCGCACCGACGTCGCGCGCGACGGCGAGATCGTGGTCGCGCTGATCGACGATAGCGAGGCGACGCTCAAATATTTCCGCCGTGAGGGAACGATGGTGCGGCTCGATCCGGCGAACCGCGCCTATGATCCGCAGCGCTATCACCCGAACCAAGTGCGCGTGCAGGGCAAGCTCGCGGGGTTGCTGCGGCGCTATGATTAGGGTGTTTTGGGCATAGCCTGGTGTATTGCGTTGGGTTTCGCCGGGTTGGCGACGCCGCGCCGGTTATCGGCTGACGCCATTTCGCTCCGGCAATTGCCGAACGACGAGGCAAGCGATCCCCGAGCGTCGGCGCATTTGCCGCCCACCCAAGGATGCGCGTCCCCCGCCCGCGCGACCGTCGCGACCCGCGCGCTCGGCAGCCAGATCGCGACGCCGCCGCTGCGCGCGAGCGTCGCTCGATCGAGCTTCAGCCAGCGCGGCGCGCAGGCCCTCGGCAGCCGCCGCTCGCTGATCGCGATATCGGCCTCGGCGCACGCCGCGATCAGCGCGCGATAGGGCAAGGGATAGCTGCTGCGTGTCGCCAAGATCCGCCAGCGGCGCGCGCCCACGCGGCGCTCGACCAGGCAGAGATCGGCGCTGCACCGCGCGTCGGCGCTCGCGTCGATCAGCCAGGGCACCCCCGCCTCCCCCGCATTCTCGCCGAGCAAGGCCTGGACATAATCCCCCGTGCGCTCGCGCAAAATCGCGAGCCTGCCATCGCCCAGCCGGAACGCGACATGGCGCCCGTCGCCCGTCACCAGCAGATCGGGCGCGGGGGTGAGCGCGGTCCAGGCGGCGCCGATGAGCGCGGGGGCGAGCCCCCACAACCGCCAGCGCGTCCGCCACAAGACCAGCCACAAGCCGCCGCCGACGATCAGCGCGAAAGCCCCCACCGGCATCGCCGGCAGCAAGGCGACCGCCCCGGGCGCCGCCGCCGTCACCCGCGCGAGCCAGAGCAAGGCGTCGATCGCCCACCCCGTCACCGCCCAAAAGGGCGCGCCGAGCCCGATCAGATCGGCCGCCAGCGCCAGCGCCTCGGCGGGCATCACCACGAAAGTGGTGAGCGGGATCGCGACGATGTTGGCGAGCGCGCCATAAACCCCGGCCTTGTGGAAATGGAACAGCCCGATCGGGATCAGCGCCGCCTCCACCACCACCCCTGTCGCCAACAGCGCGACCAGATGCCGACCGAGCCGCGCCGCCACCCCCTCTTCGCGCGGGGCGAGCCAGGCGCGCATCGGCGCCGCCTCGCTCAGCGCGACGATCGTCGCGACGGCGGCGAAGGAGAGTTGGAAGCTCGGCCCCATCAGCGCCTCGGGCCAAAAGCTCAGCACCACCAGCGCGCCCGCGGCGACGAGCCGCAGCGTCAGCGCCTCGCGCCCCAGCGCGAGCGCCGCCAGCACGAGCAACGCGGCGACGCAGGAGCGCACCGTCGGCACCTCGGCGCCGGTGAGCCAAGTATAGCCGATCGCCGCGACCGCCGCCGCCCCCGCCGCGATCAGCCGCA
>FRDC01003718.1_pt1 | contig 25985 bp, 36 predicted proteins | sample 1106171 | NCBI WGS metagenome assembly FRDC01 (sample SAMEA3930566, study PRJEB13176) | freshwater metagenome | biome: Drinking water system; feature: drinking water; material: water | place: Singapore | collected 2014-12-20 | reverse complement strand
TGATCGTTATATCTTTCGTCGTAAACAGAAAAGACAAGCTCCTCGTCGTTGTGCTTTTCAAAAATATCAGGAAATCCTATCACTCCCTTAAAAACTAAGTTATTCGAACTCAGAACATACTCTGTAGACCTACCCCCCGATGTGGGGCCAACCATCTTCTCGTCTCCAAGATATTGCTCATCTCCGACACGCCAAAAATCAGGCGAATCAGCCAGAGTCAAAACTTCCTGCTCAATGAGAAATACGGAAACCTTTTTTCTACCCCAAAAGTAATCTTCCACAAAGGCGTCTAGATTCGTGCCCGTTCTCGATGGCTTTCCATTCCATAAAGTAATGGAAGAATTTGAAACCAAGCTGTTTGAAGAACGGAAGTCATTAAACCCTGAAGTAATGGGAGAAATATCCTTTAGTCTTCCCTCCCAAAAATAATCGGCTCCGTCCGTGTCCGTGGCTACTGCATGTTCATTGCAAAACCTGAGAGTGAGCCCATCGAGTTCTATCTTAACAAAAACAAGGGCCCTTATATTCCTCTGCTCCTCGATCATCTCGCTTCCCTAAAAGTAAATGCAACGCCTGCCTTATTATTCTCTACAAATCCAAGAGAAAAATCGGACGTGATAAGGCCATATCTTGTAAGAGTCACCGGGTTTTCGTCTGGATCAATGGCAATGACGTGAGGCTCTGTCTTTCCCACAGAAGAAAAGTAGTTTCTTAAAACAACCTGATCCGCAGTTCCTAGATCTAAGAACTGAAAATCAAAGCTTTTCACCTGTTCACGCTCTACAGAAAACGGATGGTTTCCTTCCGACTGAGAAACTAAAGACGTGTCCTCTATGGTCTCCGTAAAGTTCTCATTGATGTTGTAAGATGGGGAGACAGAAACCCCGCCAAATATAATACCAAGCTCCAGAAATCCATTCGTGTTTGTCGGATCGTCGATCCCAAGAAACCAGTATCTAAATGTTTGATTGAGAGAAAGAAACCCAGCGTTCTGATCAAAGCTTGTAATAGCTTGGGAGTATGTCGAAGAGGCCCAAGCTGCCCAGGTGCTTCCTAGATTGGTCGCGTGCGCCCGAAGTGTTACAGACGCGCTTGTCGTAAAATTGTTTTTAAAAAAAGTGAACATGGTGAGTTGCTGCGCGGAGCCCAAATCAAAAAGAATGAATTGCTGAGAAATTCCAGTGGTTCTCCATACCTTCTTAGGGAAGGGGTTTGCCACGTTTGATGCTGGAAAATTCGTTGCCGCGCTTGAGCTTGCTACTATATCAGGACTGCCACCAAATTTATTCGTGTATAAAAATTTTATCATGCGTTGTTACTCACTCCGCGATCATTGACAAACACAAGCCCATTTCTTCCGCTCATTTTTTTCATAAGAGGGGCAAGCCTCATCTTTAAAAACTCTTCTACACCTTGGGAGTCTATGGCTTGAATGTGGAAAGTATAAGATCCGCCCTCTGATCCTCCTCTACCTGTCGCATTAATTCTTTGAAGCTGACGGATGGTCGAAGCATTGACAGCCTCTCTTCGAACGATAAACTCACCGCCGTCAAGCATCGCAGGCACGTTGTCGCGGTTTCCTGCTCCAATAGGAATAAGGCCGCCAAACCTTCTGCGTGGCAAGAATCCCCTATCCTGAAGACCAGCAATGAGTCTTCTTGTGTCAGCCTCAGAGCCAGCGACCCTTGAGGTTATTTGCAAATCTCCGGTGTCTCCCCTTTGCACCGCAAAATCAAAAAAACGATCCCCCTTTTTATATCCAAAAACTAAGTCATTGGTTTCTGGATCTCTTCTGTAAAATAAACGAAACTGGCCAGATTCAGTTTCCCTAGCTCTTAATAGATTTTGAAGAACCCCAGATCCCAATCCAGGATCGATTCCGAACTCTCTGAGCAAATCATTGGCGGCTCTTGCCCCCTCTACGACAGACCCAAGCTCTACAAGCTCACCACTCTCTCTAGCTCTCTCAACCTCTCTTTGATCCTCAAGCCCTCTTTTGATTTCATTGAGCCTGCCTAAGAGCTTAGAAGCGGCCTGCGATAGCTTATCAAACTCTGATATATATTTAGTCGTAAAAGCGTCCGCAATACTTGAAATTGTGTTATAGGTTGCCTGAAACGCAGACCCCAAGCCCGGCAGAATAGAGTTTCCAATAGTGGTTGTTAAGTTTTGAAAAGTATTCTGAACGTTTGCACTGATGCCGGACATAAGAGCGGTATATTGGCCCAGGGTTTCTGAAGCCTGTTCTCTTGTGTTTTGTAAAATATCTTTATTCGCCTGCTTGGTGACTTCGGCCTTTTCTCTCTCGATCTCCTCGTGTTTCTTTCCAGCCTTTTTACTAAGCTCTTCAATTTCAGCGTGTTTTTTAGCCTCCTCTAGTCGAATCTTTTTTGCACCTGTAGCGTGAGCGATCTCTAAGCCCTGAATATATTTCCGATAATCTTTTTGAGCGTTTTCTAAGTCTTTAGGATCGACTCCAAGAATTTTCTTCCCACCTTTTTTGTTTATCTCATCAGAAGCTTTTTTGTTTTCTTCCTCAATAAGCTTTCTTTCAGCCAGTAGGGCCTTCTTTAGTTCTTGAATACGATTTTGAGCAAATGACTCAGAGATGCCTAGCGTCGGATTAGTGAGCGCCTCTTGCATCAGCAGAAGCTCATTGTTTATTTTCTTTAAGTTCTCTAGATTCTTTGGACCCTCTGATCCAACCAACTTATCTAGTAGGGTATTGATTCCGCCTGTGACATTAAACTTTTTATCTAGAGAGGCGACAATACTTCCTATCTTTTCCGCTATCTCTCCGAAGTTCTTTTTGAGCTGATCCAGATTGCCAGCCGTGGTGCCAGAAATAGCTTCAGAGAATCCGCCAAATTTAGCATTGACGGCCCCAAGAATATCTGCGAATTTTCTACCTTCGCCTCCAGTATCTTTTAATTTAATACCAAGCTTTTGAAGCCCCTGAACGTTTCCCTCAGACGCCTTGGCAAGGTTAAGTGCTGCGGTTTGAATATCTGTCCCCATCGCCGAAGCAAGATCAGCCGCTAATTTTGTAGCCTCTTTCGCTTCTTCACCAAAAATTCCGTATTGAGTGTATAGCCTTAAAACGCTTTGGGCCTGCTCTTCCGTAAACTCTGTTGTCTTTTGAATTTGTGCTGAAAATGCGTTGTAGTCATCGAGAGTATTTCTGGAAGTAATCCCAGCCGCTTTTAGAGCAAACTCAAGTTGCTTGGTCGATTTTTCTGCCTCTGCAAATGCTTGAACAGACTTACCTAAAACCACCCCGAGACCAGCAACACCCGCAGCCCCAGCAAGTCCCTTGAACCCACCGAGTAAAGCCTTTAAAGAATTATCGACGCCCTTTGCGGCGGTCGTAAACTTATCGACAAGCTCTAGAGTAACTTTTTGTTTAAACTCTGCCATGCTGCTTTAGCTTCCTTGCGTTCTCATTCGCCGAAGAGATCTTCTCTCGCTCATAGTCGATGATCTTCCATAACTCGATTTTATAGTTTTCTACTTCGTAAGGGCGAGGCTTTTCAAAATAAAGTCTTTCTGTATCTACGTTCTCAATTTTTTGACGCGCTTCGCCCGTGATGAAGGTCTTCGGACATTGATTGATTTTTATGGGTCCGACATCGAATCCTGTTTTCGCCCATGTCGAGTTGGGATACTTTCCCTCACAGTTTCGATCTCTTTGGTGAAAATTGTATTCCATACAATGCCCACAGTCCCACTTTTCCGGCCTGGAGTTTGGCCTCACATATTCGTCAAACCAAAGAGCTACGATGAGCTTTTTTTTTCTTCCTCAGACGGAGTGAGCTTCTTTAAAACAAAGTCCACAACCTTCTGAGCATATTCCGCGGGTGCCCAATCAAAAAACTCTGAGGCCGATGAAATATCTTTCCCGTTAATTTGAAGCCCCTCCACTCGGTCGATATAATTTAAAAGAATGGGTTTAGCCACACCCAGAATCATATCTTCCTTGTCTGGCCCCTCTTTTTTCGCTATTTGCTCCCTTACAGAAGCAACAAGAGAAAAAGAAAGGGGCTTGATCCAGACTTTAAATTCCGGGCTTTTTTCTTCCGGCTGTATAAAAGATTCTAAGATCATGTGAAAGTGAGACTAAGCTCATCCTCCCCCGAAGAACCTAATGCCGTAAACGCTTGCGTGATAAGAATATCGTCTAAGGAGTTCACCACTAAAGGCGAATACTCAAATTTACAGGTATTCAAATCAAAAGTAGCGATTGAACCCGCCACCGTCCCAGAAATAAGCTGAAGGTCTCTCGTTCCAAAAGACTTGGTTTTTGCAAGCTCTAAGAAGTTCGAATCCGTAAGCCTATAAGTAATCGATCCCGTCACCCTTCGGTTTCCTAAGTTGTAAGAAACCACAGAGTCTGTTCCGAACCTGTCGTTATGAGCTTTTGATCCATTCGCTAAAACGATCTGAGCCGAAACGATGGGAAAGGCCACAGAATCAATCAAGAACGAGCCCAATATCCCGCTTATCGGAGAAGCCCCAGAAGCAAAGGTCTGTGATGTTTGTATGAGCTGCGGAGTGATCGCATTGCCGTTCGCTATTCCAGAGGTTGAAGATGTGGTGAGAACATCTCCCGAGACAGAAGAAATCGTGATGTTGTCTACCGAGCCCACCCGAAGAACCATGCCTGCGTCAAACTTAGGACCATCTCCCGAGGTCACTGTGATAGTGTTACCCGTGAAGGATACCACCGCAGAAATACCCGCTCGAATAATGTCTTTCGCAAATCCCTGATAACTGACCATCGCCTCGTCTGAGCCAGACAGATTGAAGGTGACTTGATCCACTACAGCGCCGCGAATTGTTTCGGCAGCAATTCTGTCGTCAGGCGAAGAAATAGAAGCTCCAAGTGTGTGGTGCAAAGAAAGAGGCTTTTCAAACTCTCTTGCCAAAGTATACACAACACTTGTGCTCGCGTTCACTGTTTCGGTTCCAAAGGCTGACTCTAAAAGATCATCATGCCCGTCTGGAGCAGTTCCAGCCGCGCCGGATGGTAGCAAATAAGACTCAAGTGACCACTCAACCGACTTTCTTCTGGTGATTTGCTCTAAAGCGGATCTTGTCACCCGCTTATCGTCTCTGATCACTCTCTCAATAGCTTGAGAGGCTGAAAAAGATTTGAAACGAACGGCGTTTGTGGCTGCGGGTTGAACCGCAGTGCCATAGGTCGACTCAGCGACCGCATAAAGTTTTTCTAAACGTCCAACTGCGATTGTCATTCTTGACCCTCCTCAACGTATCCCTCAGATAAAAGCTCTTGACCTAAAGATTCATCTACCTCGATGACCTGGCCTTGAGCCCAATGAGTAATCTTCCCTGCAATATCTAAAATAATGCCCACTTCTTTATTGTTCACTAGACGCATCTTCGCCTCCTACAATTTCAGCCTGAGGGAGTTCGTATTCAAAAGAAACATCCTCCAGACCTTCGGATGGAAGGACATATCCCGGCTTTACGTCCCAGATTCCACCGGGGTAAATCCGAACGCTCGGCAATCCCTCTACGTTTAATTCAATGACCTCATTTGAAATGTTTTTAAGTTTCATTTTCACCCCTAACTAAAAGTCGCATCGTCTGGGCTTCCAAACGCGTAAGTATAGGGAGCCTCGACAGTTAAGTTCACGACGCGATAGGGATCGACAAAGCCCCCGTCACGTTCTTTTTTTGTAATAAACGTATCAATCAAATAACTATTGAGTCCGAGATTAGGAGCTTGTTGTGCTAGAGCTTTCTCGATATCTGAAAGCCAAGTGCTTAGCTCATACTCACTCGAATTTAAAAACAAACATCGAATGTTAAGAGTGAAAAGCGATCTTATAAAAGAAGGCTCCTTCTCCATGTCCTCAGAAATATAGGTGATTCCGAAGTGAGGAAACGCATCCTCTGGGATTCTGGTCGGATTGACATCGGTGAGGCTGACTTGCTCAGGGCGAGAAATAGAGTTGATATAGGTTGCAGGCCCATTGATTCCCTGAATACGCTCTTGAATTTTTTGCATGATGCGCCCAGCCTTACTCACTTTAAGGCCCTCTCAATAAACTCTTTAAAAATCTTTTGAATTTGATCGATGTTTTTTCTAAGTCCTGGTTCTAGAAATTGGTATCTCTCATCTCGATCTAGCTCGACACCATAGGCGACGTTGGTTCCAATAGAGCCAGAAAGAGCATGAGATCCAGTCTTTTTAAAGACGGTTCTCGTGTTTTTCTTGAGATTACCCGTTGAGGTTCTCACTCCAGGTTTAACAGTTCTTTTGGTGTATCTTCTTTGCCCCGTTTTGGAAGTGCCAAGAAAAGAGCCATCTTGAACCGCCATGAACTCTTTTTTAATGACTCTCTCTGTGGAAAATGTCGCCTCCCTAAGTGCAGCAAACGCAGCCTCGGGAGCCTTTCGTATGGCCTGGGTTATTTTCTCAAACCCGTTTCCAGAGAAGCTGACTCTTAGATCATTAGCCATAGTCTTTGTACCCATGCCAAATCTCTAAAACTTGTTTTGGAAAATTGTCTGAAATTCCAGACTCGGTTTCATCCCCTATATTTCTAGAGGTAAGGCCAATTCTATGAAGCGAGTCTTGCCTATAAAGAAAAGCCATTGCGTGAAGCAAAGAGGATCTGAGATCAGATGGAAAAGAAACGCCTACGCATTTGATAGTGTTTGATCCTGTGCTTACAGCCGCAGCGTCAAAATCTGTAACTGACTTCCAAGATTTTTTCGAGAGTAATCTTTGGGCGGCGGTTCCTGTAAAAGTCAAAATTTCAGACTGCGCCGACCCGTTCTCATCCGTTCCAGTGATGGTGATGGAACCGGCGACTTGAGCGGTTCCCGTTTGAACATAAAGTGAGAAGGCTTGAGAGTAGCTAGAAAGAGCGTCTGCGACCGTCATATTATTGGCTGGAAGTGCGGCGGCAACGACTGTCGTCTCTGGAATATATCCGCCCTTGTACACCACTTTGATGTTTTTTTCTCCGTCTTGAAAAGAGGCAGTGCCCTTTAAAATAATTTTGCCAATGTTTCTATCCAAAAAATAATCGGAAGCACTGATGAGAGAAGCGGAATCAAACTCACGATCTAGATCATCGTGCAAGGTGGTGATAGAGACTATGGGATAAGATTTTAAAACTAAAAAAGGATTATATCGGCATCCGTCAAAGTATTCTGTGCGCTCTACAGAGCCGTCAAAAGCTCGTCGCGTGAATAATTCTAACGCTCGTTGAGCGGCGACAAGATAAAGCTGGAGTTCGTTGTCTTTATTAGACGACTCCAGAGATGCCGTTGGAATGACGGCAAGATTGAGGGCTGATCGACATTCTTCTATGGGTAGCCAGGGTTTCATAGGAATAGAGGGAGCCCGAAGGCTCCCCCCTCATCTCCTCATTACAGAGTAATGTTGAATCCGTAGCCAGTTGCAGCGCCAGAAGCAGTGTTTGCTTGAGTCACTGCGATATCAAATCGGACGTTGGCAACCCACGCTCTTTGATCCGAAGCAACGAGGATTTCGTCTTCCTTCATGGTCAAAGGTCGTTTGTATCCAACAACCACACCAGGTTTATTCACGATAAGAACGGAACCCTTGGAGTTGTTGTTCGCCGTGGCCTCTACTCTTCCAGTAGCGTTTGTTTTTGGAATCCCGCTAGTGGGGTAGAATGGAACGCCGAAGATCATCCCGATCATACCTCGGAGTAAGGAAGCCTTATCTCCAAGTTTTTCAACCGTGGTGAAGTTCGAGTTAGCCATATATTTGAAAGAGGCTTGAACGTTACAGAAAGCGGCAAGTCGCTCCATAGAAAGCGCACCCACATTCATCAAAGCCATAACATCAGCGAAACCGCCAACGATATCTGCGTTAATGTCTTTTGTCTTTCCGTTCGATGCAAAGCAGTTTTTCACCAAACCATCAGAGCCTAAATAGAAGGAAGCTGAACCTGCGGTTGCCGTAGGAGTTCCGTCAATAAGGTTAATGTTGGTGTTTGCAGATACCGCTTCGTCTCCGAAAAGGAGGTTGTGCTCAACGGCATCTTGAAGCGCTTCGACGAGATTTCTCTCAACGAAAGGCATGATAGCGACGATTGAATCTTCCTCAAGCTCTCCAGAGTAGACCTGTCTTGCTCCAAGTTTTCTTGCGGTCAGCAAGCTTGCACCTGTTCCAGCATCCGAAGAACCTACGGTTGAACCTTCAGAAACATAATAGACTGTCGGTAAGCTTGGGTTCGTTGGGATTTGGTAAGGGTTAGAGGGCATCCGAATAGAACGCTCACCTAACACTCTTAAGGCCGGGTTGATCTTAGAAAGTTGTTCAGCGACTTCGGCAGAGAACGCGGTTGGAACAAATTCGTCTCCAGTACCGGCACCCGTCGAAGAAAGGGCTTTTTCTACAAGCTCGATGTCCTTAGCAGTCCATTGATCACCAAAGGCTTTTCTAAAGCTCTTCAGTTCATGGATGCCACAGCCGAGCATGGCAGAAATAGCGTGAAGTCTTGGCATACTTTCAGCCAAATCTACCGCTAAAGAGCAAATCTCAGGTCCCTTGGTTCCCAAACTCTTGATATAGTGCTTGGTGAAATAAAGGTCCTTGTACTTCCCTTTTCTTTGAGCCTCATATCGCTCGTGCTCGATTTTGAGTTCCATCTTGGCCTTTTCGGACCACTGTTTTTGAAACTTCTCGAAGTCATTTTCTTGAGCCGCTTTTTGCATGTCTGCAGTGATGCGGATCTCATCGGTCTTGACTTCAATTTTTGTTTTTTCGAGTTCGTGACTCTTTTCTTTAATTTCTTTTTCGAGTTTTGCAGCTTCAAGGTCGGCGTCTAGCTTGGCCTTTTCCGCACGTAACTCTTCTACGCTCTTAGGCATGTGATTCCCCTTTAAATTTTTGTTGTGATTTTTAGATGATTGCTTCTAAAAACTCAGTTCCGAACCTCTCGGCCAAGCTCTTGAAGGCAAGCCTTTTGAGACTCGATCACGCTTTCTAAAACTGCGCGTTCTTCCTCAAGCTCATCAGACTCAATATCATTCTGCATACGACGTACTTGGTGTTCAACTAAAATCTTTGTTTTGAGATCAAGTTTTTTAAAGGCACCTTGTTCTAAAGCGCTGCGTAATGCTTTCACATGAAACATAGTGGCTTCAAATCCGATCTTAGGCAGGTCTTTATCAATCATGTCAGTGCCGTCTAAGAATCCTTTAACCACAGAAAAGAGCGATTCTCTGTTTGCCGGGATCGTGACTACAGAAATTTCGAGAAGTTCTAGCTCGGTGATTGTAGGATGATCTCCCCTCCAATCAATTTCTTTTGGAATAAATCCAATCGAAAAGGCAGTTCTTAGACCCTGCTCGATCTCAGCCCAGGCTTCATTCGCTTTCGGCGTGGTTCCTATTTCTGCCTCAATCCAAAGACCGTCTTCCGTTATCTGCCAAGAAATAGTCTTACCGATAGGCTTTTCCTGATCATGACCTAAAAGAATCGCCGGGTTTTTCATATATTCACCCATTGCATCCTTAAGGGCTTGGGGAAGAACAACGTCATTCACACGGTCCGGGAATCGTGTCGACGCATAACCCCGAATCCTTCGAGAAGAGGACTCTTTAACTTTAAAGTCAGCATGAAACCACTTTTTGTCTCCATTATTTTTGCTTAATATAAATTCTTTCATGATTCCCTCCCAATAACTGGTGCCGTACTGCACCGACAGTTGATAGACTCTCCAGCGCTTAAACCAGGACCTTGAGGATAGGGCGCAGTCTCACCACTACCCAAAACAAACTCAGCCTCAATCGGCACTATTTGACCGTCAATTAAATGACTTTCTCTGACGCTTTCGTCTCTTGCGGTAAGCCACTCTTTACCTATCACCACGTCTGAATTTTGCTGCCATGTCGCATCGAGGGCTTGATTCGCTGCGGCCCCGGTTTCCGTTCTCGCAATTCTCATGGACCTCCAGGACGCCATACCATCAAAGAAGGCCGAAACCCCTTCGGAGACTTGCGACAGATCCCCGCCTTGTGCAAATAAGAAAGCTATTTCATCTCTAAGCATCGAAAGCGTCTCTTCATTCACCACCCCCGCGACAGACTGTGCCCTCTGCCGGATAAATCGAGAGACCCGTGGGTCGCTGAAGTCGAATTGAACACTCGCCCCCAGGTTAGAAACTAGCTTCTCCGCACGCTTTCCCATCGTTCTCATGACGGGCCCATAGCCTTCACGAAGTGAAGCCGCGATGATCTCAGTAAAATCAGAAAGACCATCAAAAATCTCGTCCTCATCCCCTGCTTTAAATTTCATTTTGCCTTTAGACTTAAGTGCTGAGCGTATGTTTTTAAGAACACGCTCTTTTTGATCCATGAAAATTTCTCTCATCGACTTGGCAATCGCATTGTCTAAATCCTTGAGATCGTCGTCATAGGCTTTGGCGAGTTCCTCTCTCTGCTCTTTGGTGTAGTGCTGCTTAAAAGGCTTGACGGGCTCCTCTTTGGTTTCCGTTGATTCCGCGAGTTGCTTTATTTCTGGTTTTGGTGCTGAAAGAGTGAAGTCTTGAACTGGATTGCTTACAGGTCCAAGTCTGTTGCCATCAGAAACGGATTTTAGTCCCCAATACTGTTCGCGAACTTCGTTCGGAGTCATTTGACCAGAGCGAATCAGTATCTCACCTGTCTCAGCGATCACCTTATCGTTTCTCTGAAGGGCCGCAATTCCCGAGAGATCAAATTTATAAACGATCTTTCCCTCATTGCTTAAAAATTCATGGGAAGATAGCGCCTCCTCAAATAAAGTGAGCATCGGCTTTATGGCTTCGTTATAGAAAAACCGCTCCTGCACCTCCATGTTTGAGTAATTCGAAAGCTCCATGATGCCAGCCATTGCCGGAGGAATTTTATAGATGGAAAGAATTTCTTCTCTCGTCATTTTGTATTTATCAAGAATCTGCGAATCCTTCTGGGAGACTCCTATCTGCTCAAACTTCATCGCCTTATCTAAAACAATGTTGGCGTGCATTTTTTTGACGCCCTGATAATTTGATTTGAGCTGATCTTTTAGTCTTTGTACGGTTTGATCGCTGAGAGACTGCTCCGTGGTGAAAACTCCATAAAGCCTACCCCCTTCTTTCCAAAAAGTTTCCCAAAACAAATCATCTTTGTCTAAGTATCCGACCTGAGCCCAGGCTGCTTCTAGCTTAGAAAGACCATAAAAATAACTAAGAGCATTAAAGTTTTTAATATGACAAACTTGTTCAGCAGGAAACATCTCCGAAGAAATGGATCTCGGACGCCATACATAGGCCCTAACAAACAGCTCCTCGTCTGCAACGATAGCCATCTCATGCGAGTGCAAAGGCCAAATTCTTTTCTTGTCGATATCCAAATAAAGATAGGTGTTTCCTGAGTAAGCAAAATTGCCAAACATAGATTGTCTAAGCTCGACGGGTGTCGTGAATGGGGCTGGTTTATTCCAAAGATCCCACCAAGGGCCTGCCTTTATTTCGTTTCCCAAAGACCCGTCTCTATTTTTGGAATAAAGTAGAAGAGGAATTTCAGAAGCTTTTTCTAATAAAATCGAACAGGCCAAATTGACCCACATAAGAGAGTTGTAGGCTGCGGCATAGTTGTAATCGTTTTTTGTTTTGGGAAGCCCAAGGGATTGAAACGCCGCATCGACCGAAGTTGCTGGAGTCTGAAACTTTAACTCGATGTCAATTTCAGGACGCTTGAATAAACTTTTAATTCTTTCTAAAAATGTCATGCTACCTCCGCAAATTGACCCGTAAGAAAAAGTTTTCTTGTTCGTAAAAATAAACTTCCTAAGCGCGTTGTTCTTCCGTTGAACTCAATGGGGTTCTGTCCTTCACCCTCGATAAGCACTTCATTAAACACGGCTTGGTATGCCGAAGGAATGAACTCGATGGCTGACTCGTAAGTTCTTGCCATTGGACAATTGGAACGAAGAATCCCAGAGATGGGTTGAGACTGTCTTTCTACTGGTATCAGTGCTTTTGTGGCTGAAAGTGCGTCATGTATTTTCTGCCAGCTTGGAGTCGTAAGAAAAGCCATGAGTCCCCACTGATAACCTGATGTTCTATCATGCAAAAAGAAAAGGTAGTCTTCTGATTCAGAGCGAATCCCTGGACGAGAAAGCAGGTCATTTATTTCGAGATCGGGGTATAAGTTTTGAAATGTTTCTAAAGGCGTCATCTTATCTCCCGTTCACCGCAGACCATGCCGCTTCTGTCGCCGTCATTTGGGCTCTCTGTGCTGAGTTCCATGATTTACCAAGATGAAAGTATCCTATACCTCCCTCAGAAAACGCTTGCTGTGGAGTTCCGCTTGTATTGAAAGCACCTATAATCATCGAAAATGATGGTAGCGTTCCGGTATCATTGGTTGTATTCGATGCAATTAAGCTTGTGCCTTGATAATGCTCTAATGAAGTCGCTGATGTTCGCTGTCCAATTCGAAAGTCTGCTCCAAATTGATCGTAGTAAGCGTCTATAGCCGAAGTTTTTCCAACAGGTCCAAAGTAGTCGCCTATCACTTTGGAGTTTCCAAAATTCCAACCTAACACGCGTGATGTGCTGTTTGAGCAACCACAAATAGAAAAAGCTTGATCTGTTGGAAACACACTAAAAGACCAGCGAAATGCCATTAAATAATCTGTAGCTGTCATGATAGATGAGTTTGGTGTGTAGACTAAGTCCATGTATTGACCAACATCAGTTAAGTAATAATTTGATCCGTTGTTTAAAACTGGTCCCGTGGGTGACATGGAAGCAAGTGTCTTGGCGCATACGGTCCATGCCGAAGACTCACTCATGCCTGACCAAACTGGAAAAGGTAAAATTCTATCTGAGATTGCCCAAACACCAGAATTTTTCATGTCGATAACAGACTGACTCCATTTCGCCCTCACAGTCGGAGACGGACACCCAATCAGATCGAGATAAGCCTTGGCGTCTGGGTCGAGAGGCCGAGAAGATGATCCGAAAAGATAGATTTTTTTCTTACTCTTCAACATGGAGCCTTTCAAAGGATGAAACTTTTGGTTTATTAGATAAAAACTCTTTTACTGCCTGAGAAATTCTTGGAAGTAGTAAAATGCTTTCGTGCGTATAGTAAAAACTATCCGCCCCAAGTATGGGAACGCATTGATGGGAAGGCGAGTTCATAGATAGAACCTGATTTCTCTCCTCCTCTGTCATTTTAAAAAACATTATTTACCTCCTCCGGGATCAAATACAGGAACCTGACTGGCCGTTCTTCCGAGTCTAAATTGAAGCAGATTCACAGCTTGCATGGCCTGCGTCATCATGGCGTCCGTAAGGTTTGCGCCTTTTCCGACCGCATGAAAGCAAATAGTTCCATCAAAGATGTTACTTGGCGCGCCAGCGCCGTTGTAAGCCCCAATAAAATGATTAGTATTTGGTTTAGTTCCCGTGTTGGCCACTGTCGCCGTTGCCAAAAGAGTTCCATCTTTAAAAATTTTATGCTCTGTAGAGTTTTTTCGATAAGCCCCGAAAGATCCCGTAAATGGACCCGTTGGGTTGGTGCCAAGAAGGGCCGCAACAGGGCTTTGAGTAGCAGATGAGGCATACATTCTAGAGCGGATAGTAGACGAGGCAGACGCAATAAACCCACACTCGACTCTCTGGGTGGTTGAAATGACTGAACCGCCATAAGAACCGTTAAGCCCATCGGTCGCGTGAAAATCCCTGTTGGAATAAGCCATCCAAAACCCATCGTTGTTGGTAATTGATGTGTCGCCTGTCCACTTCCAACCCGAGTCGAGATAGCCGTCGCTTGCAATTGCCGCGTCTATCGTCACGCCATAAGGCTCCCATGTCAGAGTGTTGTTGTAGGTAAACTGCGTTCTTGTTTTCATGCAGTACCTTGCAGACTCGGCAGATGTCGGATCAAAAACATAAATCCTAGAAGACTCGGCCCAAATTCCTATTTTTTTCCAGCTACAGGCGAACTCATCTAGAGCAAATCTTGCGGCATCCATTGTTCTTGCTGCTCTGAAAAAAAATTCCGAGTCTATATCAAAATGAGGACTGTTGTTAAAAACCCGATTTTTCATTCTCAATCGGGAGTCGCAATGAGTGTGACTTGATAGTTATTGGCGGAAGAATAAGTCACCGCATCCAGAGTCTGAAGCTGGCCGTAAAGAACACCCCCGTCCTTCATTTTTAGATTGCGAAAAAGCTTGGTGACTTGAGCAAATGCGCCACTGGTGAGTGTGATGAAATCGGCTGTGGTGATGTCGATATAACCTAGAGAATTAAGTCCATCGGTGTCTGACATATCAAACGCGGCGTTATCATTCGCGGCGGTAAAATCAGCCCCAAATAGCCAAAGTCTTAGGTCTGGGTGGCTGCCTGAAAGAGTATCTTTGCTGTGAATCAAAACCTCCCAAAGAGTCGCTGCTTCTTTGTTATCTCTCACAACCCCGGACCAGCTTAGTTTTCCCCCTACCGCATCATTGGCGCCGTAAGCTGCGGCTGTATTTGCCGGGATAGCTGTGGGGTTAAGCGTGATTCCCGCTATATATTGACCTACTTTCATGGAGACCTCCGTTTGTTACATTGAAACTCTGAGATATTACAATGTAACTAGTATCTCCCTGACAATCAAAAAACCCAAGCGCTAGGTTGATCGAGGTCTAACATTTTTATAATGGCCTGCGTCGTAGCGTCTACGTCATCGTCGTTGTCGGAATTTGGAAACTGACAAAGCTCTGTCTCATACTCATCCAGCCAGTCCGCCTCCTCTGGAAAATAAACGTTGCCTCCTTCAAATTGAGGAAGACACATGTGTGCGCGAGCGAGTTTAGACGCTTTTGGATCGAAGGCCACAACTCCAGAGACTCTGCCTTCCAGAACAGAAATCAGAGCCGGACCGTTGGCTTTATCCTCGATCAAAATTTCATGTGGTCGATGTTTTTCAACCATCATCAAGCAGTGTTGAAGTGTCGCGTTAAAGTCCCATTGGCCTTTTATCCTGTCTAAAAGATATTTATTCGGTCCGCGCCTTCCCCAAAACTGCATGGAAACAAAGTCAGAGGTTTCTTGATCCTTAAAAGCACAATCAATGGAAAGAAGGTTGGTTTCTATCTCTGGCCGCTCCTTCCAATATCTGAAAGTGTTGCGTTTAAAAAGACCACCTTCGACTGGGCTTGGCCTTTGCTGATACAGGGCTCTCCACATAATAGAGCCAATCGCTTTTTGAATTTGATGGAGTTTATCTTCATTGAATCTTTCTGGACAAAGGGCCGCGCCCTCTTTTCTTCCGAGAAGATCGTTGGGCTCGGCGAGTGCGGGAAGAGAAATGACATCCCATTTGTCGGCGTGTTCTTTTTGAAGATACCCGGCAAGATCGTCTTCGTGCCATCTTGTTTGTAAAACGATGATCGTCGCTCCGGGCTCGGCGCGAGTGTAGAAAGTAGAATCAAACCAGTCTCTAATTCTCCTCCTCTTCGTTCGAGAAAGAGACTCTTCCCAATTTTTTATGGGATCGTCTATAAGGCACAAATCCCCGCCCTTTCCTGTGATGGCACCACCAACACCGGCACAAATCATGCCTCCATAGTCATAAGTTTCAAACCTCTCTGCAGCAGATGAGTCTTGTCTGATTTTTACTAAGCCGGATTCTTCCAATCGATTACGAACCCCCCGGCCCCACTGTGTCGCCGCTTCGTGCTCATAGGACGCAAGAATAATTCTTTTATGGGGCCAAAGATTTAAAAACCATATAGGAGTAAAAAGAGAGATGAGCCAGCTTTTACCGTGACGAGGCGGGGCCTCTATGATCAAGCGCCCGTTTCCTTTGGCTATCGCTTCAGCAATTTTTTTTGAAATAAATTTGATATGAGGATAGTTTACCCAACCCTTTTGAATGTGGGCCGCCATCGTGTGAGGAAAGAATGAATACGTGTGATTTAAAAGATCATGATTCACTGAGAACTTCGAGGGCTTTAAGTTTTTCAGGATCTTTAAGAGCCTGCTCAATAATTTCTGGCTTCAGTTGAGAATGACCGATGGCTCCAGCAAACTCAACCTTAGCAAGAGACTTGCCTAAGACTCTATTCATGATGGCTTCAAGGGCTAAGACATCGCCTTTAGTAATACATTTAAGAACAACGGAAGCGATCATGTGGATTCTGATAGGAGTCTCTGGGTCATCGATGATGGCCTTAAGCTGTTTTTTATTAAGGTCGCCAATTTTATGAAGGGCTATCTTCCAGTGGGTTGAAGACATCCGAAGAGCTTCGCGATCTTCCGGGTCTAAACTCGCCCAAGGACCACCGGGGTTCCCAGATGTGCCAGGAAGCCAATGCCCATTGTCTGCTCTGCCGTTCTTTTCTGACATACGTGACCTCACGTTAACGTTACATTGTAATTTTAGCTAAGAACTTAGAATGTTACAATGTAACTAATAAAATGGAATAAAATTTTTTAACCTAAAAGTCGATCAAACAATTTAAAGTGCGTGTCCAAGCCTAACTCTAGCTTTTTTGCGTTCATCCGGCTTATAAAACTCTCTTCTGCTTCTGCCGGGATTTTAAAGCTCAAGGTTTTTTGTGACCCATGCTCTGCGACGTCTACTTTGAAATTTTCTATTCCAAAAACATCTAAATCAAGGTCAGGTCCGAAGTTCACAAATTCTGCGTTGATCTCTTCCAAAGAAAGCTCTGCCCATGAAGCGATAGAATTATCGCTGATCATGTCAGAATACTCTTGAGCCTCATCCTTGTATTCCTGATAATGCACCGGGAACTCTTTTAGCTCACAAAGATGAGCTGCCATCAGTCGACCATGACCTTTAGTGATAAACCCCGACCTCTTAGAAATAACGATAGGCCATCTGATCCCTTGGTATTTAAAAATCTTCGCAAGTCTTTCGACCTGTTCCTTTTTGTGTTTATTTGGATTTTTTGGATTCCTCTTTTGATCCAAGACCTCAAGAGACATCATCTCGTCGTATTTGCAGTGAATCAGCATATTCTTTTAGGCTGCCCATTTTCCCATACAATCGGCAATTTATATTTATCAACAAAAGATTTGATGCCCATAGAGTGACGCTCTGTGTGGTGCTCTCGACAAAGAGGTTGAAGATTTGAAAGATCGTCTCCCCCTCTAGCGCCTCTTGTGACGATGTGATCCACGTCTACAGGACGAGTGCCGCAAACCAAACAAGAAAGAGTTCGGACGAACATCACGTTTTCAGGGCTGCGAAGTGGAATTTTTTTATCAAATGCCTGCATGAATAAAAGCCTCTTTCACTTGTTCTAGCGACTCGGCAAAAATAGCAAAACAAGAAATTTTTCTAATAAATTCTTTTTGCTCTTCAGATTTGCGACCGCCCGGAACCTTCACCTCAATGAATCCAGCTTGTCCATTTTTTCTAATGAAAAGAATGTCTGGGACTCCGGCGGGTCGATATTTGTTGATCAGCTTTCTTCCTCTGATTCCTTTTCGATCTAACTGCATCGCTAGGCTGATATCGGGGTGAGCTAAAAGCCAATCGAGAATTTGCTTTCGAATTTCTGTTTCTGTCATTTGTTACATTGTAACTTTTTTATAAAAAACAAAAACGTCAATCTCTTGGGGCCGGGTAGCGTCACCCGTAATGATGAGAAAATGAAAAATGTCTATGTGCAAAACATTTTTGAAAAAAGGCCGGTCTCATCTATATGAAATAATTAGAAAATAAAAAAGGCCCACGAGTTTCCCCGTGAGCCCTGAAGATGAAAAAAAGATAGAGTTATTTCAGGATACGTCAGGACACTTCAGGGCACAAGGTAGAATAAAAAATCAACGCCTATGTATTTGAATTTACGCGTAAAAAAAGAAGCGGGGCGCGAAATAATTGTTTACTTCGAAACGCCCCGCAGAACAGAATAGAAAGTGCTTATAATGTAAGACTAGGCTCCCACACGGGGCACCTTACAGCAATAAAAATTTGGGCATATATAGGAGAAAAAATGAAAAAAGAGGCTAAGTATTTCCATTTAAAGAACTGGGAGCGGTTCCAAGACAAAGATTCGATGAGAAAAATTGAGGGTGAAATGAGATATGTGAGACTCGAAACGAACATTATTTATGACACAACTACGAGAGAACTCGATACAAACTCTCGCATAACTTGGTTACTTCTCATTGCATACTCTGGCAAAACTCGTAACAAACTCTTACTAAATCCGCTCGTGCTCCAATCGATTTTAGGACTGAGAAGAAAACCAAATTTGGCTTTATTCGAAGAATTAGGGCTCATAGAGGTTTGTGATGCGTGCACTTTGCACGCAAATTGCGCGCGAATTGCCCGAAATTTGCCCGATAGAGGAGAGAAGAGGAGAGGAGATGATATTACGACCCACCACGACGACGCGGGCACTCGGCAACCGAGTGAGTTCGAAAATCCCGAACACACCCCCCTGTCAGAATCCGAAAACGAAAATCCCAGAAATTTTGAAAATTCCGAAATTCAAGAAAGTTCGGAAAACACCCCCCCCGATTCCGCGCACCCCCCCAACGCTTCACGTAACGTTAACGTCAACAATGAATTGTCAGAACCAGCCAAAAATGCTGTCGGAAACACCGCAGATAATAGCGAAATTTCGAACGGAATTAGGCCGCCATTGAAAAAAAGAGAGCGGGTTGGGCTATTACAAAACTTGATCAACGAAAGTGGCTTAAAAACGAAAGTATCGAATCGCCAAGAAAAACGCTTTTCCGTATTATGGAAACTAGAGCCAGATGAAAAAAAATGGAAACAGGCTTTAAGGTTTGTTCACGAAGATGACTTTTCCGAGAAGTTCCCAGTCGACTATCTGTTAAAAAATGATCGTTATATAGAAGTCTTTCAAAAGATGGAGAAAAAAGAAGATGAACCCGCGCCCTATTATACACCGATACGACACGCCCCACTTAACCGACCAAGTAAAACTAGAGAAGATTATGCTCGCATGTGTGCTGTTCGATCCGACAGCCGCGAGACACCATCTTAAAAAAGAGTGGTTCACTGAGGAAAAAATTTGGTTCGCGATTGTGTACTTCGTGAAGTATCCAGTCCGAGATTTTTATGATGCGGTTTCTTTCTGCATGAGCCACAACATTTCTTTTTCAGAATTGTTTGAAATGGAAAGACGCGGAGAATTTATCACCGCGCTTTCTAGAATCTATGTTGAAGAATTAAAACACCGACACGCATTGAGGGGATTGAATGAGAGCAGAACTTAAAAAAGAAATTGTAGATAAGATTCAAAAACTAAAAACAGAAAAAGAAATTTCAGAATATGCTATGAAGCTTGTCTATCTTCTTTCTGAACGAAAAGAGGTAGAGCAAAAAGATGTTCAAAGCTGCGCCGTCGAATCTCTTTTAGAAAAAGAAATTCTCTGTATTACTCATCCGAGAATAGAAGAGTTTTTTCTTACCGATGGTTTGCATGTGATAGCGGGGCCGACGGCACACGGGAAAACGTTCTGGGCTATGGAGTGGGCGAGAGAGGCTGCGAAGCAGGGCCATGACGTTTTGTTTGCATCCCTAGAAATGACCTTCGAAGATATTGGCGTCAGAGAAGTTTCTCACTCGACCGGCATTGCTCCGAAAGATCTTTATCTTCGAAGGGCTCCGAACAAGGAAGCACTGATAAAAATGTTTTCGGAAGAAAATGACATGACGAAAACTCTAAAAAAAATAAATGTGCTGAGACATAAGTCTTTAGATTGGGCCCAAATCGAGCTGGAGCTTTTAAGAGAAATTCGATCTAAAAAACCCAAGCTCGTCATTGTCGATTATATGCAGATGCTCGAAGATTCCTCGGAAGACGTAAGGAGTGCCGCAATCATGTACACAAGGATTGCGAGAAAAATGAAAATCGTGGCCGACACGGACGGCGTTTGTTTTTTGCTTTTAGCTCAAGTCAACCGAGAGGCCTTTGAGGCCGCCGACAATAAAAAAGCGATAGAGTTTTTGGGTTATATCCCTTTATCCTCAAGATATATCAAGGAGAGCGGCGGCGTAGCAGAAGCGGCAGACAGCGTGCAGATGATTTGCATCCCAGAAAAATTTGTCGGGTGTCCAGCGTCGCTACGAGGCACGATCCAAATTTGGCCGGAAAAGTCAAGAAAGCTAGGCTACCAACACCCCTCGGTGCTGCCCTTTGATACCAAAAAAATGCAATGGATTTAGGGGTTTGTAAAATTATCAATTTTTATCTTGCATAAAATTAATAATTTTATATGATGGGCGGGAAGAGAGAAGAAGATGAATCCTAACGTTGTAACGCTGACTAAATATAAAACGCATATCGAAATCTCTACCTTTAAGATCCGAGATTTTCAGGGCTGGCTTACCCTTACTAAAAACTTGCCCAACAGAAAATGGGATGGAGTCGCAAAAGTCTGGACGGTCCCTGTAGACCTAGATTTGCAAAGATATAAAGAAGCTCTCAAGAACGAATTGGGAATAAACGTTGAGGAGCGAGAGAACACTGGCAAGCTCGATGTAAAGAGAGAGATAGCGGCAGGCGCTAACAAAGTGCACGTAGAAAGATTTGGGGAAACCTATGCGATCTATCATCCCTTTTCACCAGCTCTGAATGATGCCTACCGAGACGCCGAAAAATTTTCTGGAATCGCAAGGTGGGTGCCAGAGAAAAAAGCTCGATGCGTTTTAGACGTCTTTGATTTAGTCGAAGCTTTAGACGTAATAAAAACCACGCACCCCGATTGGGAGCTTCCAGATATCAATGATTTAATTTTGCGAGATGAAACCCTTAAGGCAGAGTCTCGCAAGATGCCCGAGGCTTGGTGCAAAATATACAAGACCGATATTTCTTTATTGCCTCACCAAGTCGAGGGCATCAAAAAATTACTGCAATTTGACGGCAACACACTCGTGGGTGACGATATGGGCCTTGGAAAGACTCTTCAGGTTTTAAGCTATGCGGAACTCACTGGCAAAAAACTTTTAGTCGTGTGTCCCAAAAATGTTAGAAGGCAATGGATTCACGAGACCGCAAAGTTCTTTCGAAGAAAATGGAAGTGCCAAGAAATCGATACCAAGACAGAAGGCATAGATAACGAAGCCGACCTTCTTACGATCAATTACGAAATTCTGCATAAATTCGCCGACAAAATTTCATCGGAGAATCGAGTGCTCGTCATGGACGAAAGCCATCGAATAAAAAACCCGAAGGCAAACATTACTCAGCTCATCCTTGGGCTTTCTCAAATTTTTGAAAAAAAGATTTTGATGAGCGGAACACCTATCAAAAACAAAAAGCATGAAATGTTTTGTCAGGTGAAAGCTATTCGTCCGGGGACGTTTAGCTCTGCGGACCAAATGAAATCTATGCCCGTTTTTGATCTCAGAGAAAAAATGAAGGACTTTTTCTTCCGGCGTACTAAAAAACAAGAGCTTAAGAATTTGCCAGAAAAAACGAGGCAGACGATTGACCTTATCGATGGAAAGCTTCCCGACCTCTTTTTTGGAATGACCCTAGGCGATTTGGCACACATTAAAAGCCAGTTAGCCCAAGAGAAGGTGCTAAAACACTCCGTTCCTTTCGTGGAGGACGTTTTAGAAAACACCGAAAGCAAAGTCCTTCTTTTTACCGACTCGTCAGAAGCGGCAAAAATAGCCTATGAAAAACTTGGGGAAATCGCTGTTTTACATATTGGCGAGACCGCGCATGATAAACGAGAGATCGCAAAAGAGAGATTCCAGACAGACCCATCGGTGCGTGTTTTTATTGCTACCACTGGAAGCGCGAGAGAAGGTCTTAATTTAACGGCTGCGGATCGAGTTGTATTTAATGATCTTCCGTGGACGCCTGCGGATTTATGTCAAGCCGAAGACCGTTGTTATCGCATAGGGCAAAAGAATTGCGTCAACGTTTATTGGCTGGTCGATTCAGCGAACGCGTTTGATTCAAGACTTCTCGAACTCATTCAGAGAAAAATGAGTCTTTATAAACTTGTCATTGATGGTAAGCAACTCACTCCAGAAGAGAAGAAAGTTTTTAACAGCAAAATTGATATCTCCGATTATTTAAGAAAGGAAGAACATGCCGAGGCCGAAAGTACCGAAGAGACTCCAGAGGAAAGTGCTATCTATTTGCCTAAAACCTCTCAACTATAATTTTATTAAGAAAATAAAAAAACGCTCAAAATTTATTGACTCTTTAATTGAGATCGAGCGGACTAGACAGGAGGAGAAAAGAAGATGAAAGAGCTTTATGACGCTCTCTGCAAATTTCAGGCAGAGACTAAAATCGTCAACACGGATAAAAATAATCCTTTTTTTAACAGCGAGTATGCGACACTTGCCGCCTATATTTCCGAGGCGCAGCCAATTCTTTTCAAAAACGGCTTGTCAGTGAGCCAGGTGATTGAAAGATCAGAGAACACGTGGGTGTTATGCACCATACTAGCTCACACTAGTGGACATGAGCTTAAGTCTCACTGCCCGATTATTGCGACAAAACAAGACGCTCAGGGCTTTGGATCTTCGATCACTTATGCGAGACGCTATTCTTACGCCGCCATCCTTGGACTCACATCCAAAGAGGAAGATGACGACGGAAACGCCTCGAAGTTAAAAGAAAGAAAAGAGTTTAAAGCTCCCTCTAATAAAACCCATTCGAACGCGGTTGGTATCCCCAACCCGTTCGATCCCTTAAAAGATGTTAAAGAACATTTTAAAAGAAGGTTGGGGGCAGATATCACAGAAGATCAAATCGCATGGCTTGAGAAGACCGTAGGGATCACTCGCGATAAGTGGGCGCAAAAATCTGTCATAAGAATTAAGGCAATCATTAATAAAAAGGCGGAGAAAAAAAATGATCACAATCCCAATCAATAAAAATTTTTTCGAGAAACTCATTATTTTTTTAGACACCGAAGAAGTAGGGGCCGCTCAAGAGAAAATGAAAAAAACAGATCATGAGAAGTTCTTGCTATCCATGCAGGTCATAGAGCAGGCGCTTGGGTTTCTCGAAATCTTTGATGCCTTAGAAAAGATGTCACCCACAGAAAGGGTGGTCGCGGCCCTCATGATGGATACGATTGCCTCTAAAAAACCGCAGGAGAACTCCGATGCTCATTAGAATTTTTGTTTTTATTTATCTTTTATCCTCCGGCGTTGGGTGCGCTGTGCATGAGAGCACCTGGGGCCGAGAGTATTTAAAAAACCTAGAACAAGGAAGGGCTTATGAGGACGCTAAAAAAGGGCGATAGAGTTGAAGTTCAAATTAATCCGAAAGAAAAATTTCGTGGCGTGTTGGATGAGATGGGGGAGGGGAGCTGGATTTACTGTGACATGGATGAACTCGGGATGCAGGTCTATAATACCGAGACCACAACCGTGAGAAAAATTGACACCCGGAGAGACGCTTATCTCAGATTCTTCGAAGAAACCACAAAGAGAATGTTGGAGATCACTCGCGCGAAGAACGAGGACTATTGCGGATCTTTAGATGACGATCCTTTTGCAAACTTTACGATGGTTGAGAGAGCAGGAATCTGCACGACAGAGCAAGGGTTTTTGGTGCGACTCTCCGACAAGTTTATGCGGATCGCCTCACTCACAAAAACAGGAAAGCAAAAAGTGAAAGACGAGTCTGTAGAAGACACCCTTCTAGATGCCGCTAATTATTGTTTGCTTTTTTTGGGATACTTAAAACAGAAGAAAGAAGAAAAATGATTTTGATAGGAATACCCACGCACAACGGACTTTTTATCAATGAGGCTGTGAAGGCTATGCTTCAAACTCACTACAACGGGTCGGTGGGTTTACCTGCCCCTGTTCTTTTCAGAACCCAACAAAGCTCCCTCCTCACCCGAGGATTTAACCAAATGTGGTGCGACGCTTTGAATCTCAGAAAAGAGGGCTGCACCCACTTCCTTCTTTGGCACGCAGATATCGAACCCGAGCCTCATTTTCTTAGAAAGATGTGGGACATCATGACCAAAAACAAAGCTGACATTCTCTCCTGTGTGGTGCCAATCAAAAACCCATCCCTCAATGGGCACACTTCGACGGCTTATGATGAGCCCACAGGCGTCAGGCGACTTACTTTTTCTGAGCTACCCCAGGGAACTTTTGAGCACGAACTGTTGCTTGTAAACTCAGGTCTCATGCTGATTTCTTTAAAAAAAGATTGGGTAGAGAAAGTTTGCTTTCGGTTTGAAGACTGGCTTGAGAAAGATGAGAACGGATTTTTTCGAGCTAATGGAATTTCAGAGGACTGGCTCTTTTCTCGTGACGCTAGAAAATTAGGTGCTAGAATTTTTGCCACACGAGAAATCAATCTGATTCACTACGGATCTTTTGGTTATCCAAATTTTGGGTGGGACAATGCCCAATCGTCTTAAGTTTTATTTTATCGAACTCGACGGCGTGTTTTATTACGACGCCGGAAAGAACGCGCACACTCCAGAAATTAAAACATCCTCCGAGCCTGTTTCGATGTCGAGGCAGAGGGCCGAGAAGTTGCAGGGCCTTTTGATGGTTCGTGGAATTTATGCCTCAATTAAGGAGATGAAATGCAGGTATTCATAGTCATATTCATATTTATTGAATTACTCACTTTACTGGCATTTGTTTTCGTTTTTTTTGAGATCCAAAGCGTTGAGAAAAGAATGGAGTCGAACATCACTTATTTTAATAATAAGTTTAGAGTTTGTGCAGAAACCGTTGAAGGATTAAAATTTCGAATCAATGGTCTTAGTGAGAAAAGCTACGGACAAGATTCTTTCATTGTCGATTTACAAAACGAAGTTAAGAGCAAAATAACTCACGCAGACCTCGATGCTCAGAAAAATTATTTGGAAATGAAGATTGATAGCATTTGGAAGAATCTTGGAGAGAACCCGTCTGTTGATACCGTGATGGATCAAATCTATCGGCGAGTGTCCGAAAATGTTTTTAAAGAAACCAAAGACCGCCACGAAGCGATCATGAGCGGGCTTTATGACGATATTCAAGAACTTCAGACAAGGAGAAAGAAGAAATGAAAATAATTGGAAAAACAACCCATGGTTGTATTTTAGAAGCAGAAGATTCCGAGTGTAAAAAACTGATTGGTTATAAATATAAAAACATAGACATGAAAATTGGAATGGAAATCAACATTCATGCCATGTTTGATTCTCTTTATTATTTAAAAAATGACGAATCCAAACTAAAGAAAATCGCAAAAGAGCTTCGAGAATACGCATCTCTTTTAGAAATAATTGATCCTATTAAAGTTTTACAGTCGGATGAGTCTAAATGAAATTCACTGACCTCGTCCTTGAACTCACAAAAAGAGAAGCTAAACAAGAGCAAGTGAACATCGCCCAGATGTCGGAAGTCGTGGCCCGTCTTTCGGATATTCTCCGAGAAGATTTTTGGCGGGCGCTTAAGATATTTTGGATGTTAAGGAGGAAGAGATGACCGATCTCTTCGCCTCAGCCTGCGTAGTGTTCGGCTTTCTCGCAATCCTGGCTTGCCTTGGTGCGTGGCTTGTGGGGTTTATTTGGGATGTTTGCAAACGTAATCGGGAAGGAATTGAGAAATGAGTGTTCAAATAGAGACGTGTGATAATTGCGGCCTCAGGAGTACTTCTTTGTTGGGTCATAAATGTTTATCCGAAGAACAAAAGCTGCTCTGCGAGATGGCCGCATTGGTTATTTCTGGGTGCTCTGGAAAAGCAGAGATCAATGCGAAATACGGAGTCAATGTCGCCAAAGAAATCCTCAAGCAAGTCAGGGAAGGTGAGAAATGAAAATACAAATCAAAAAATGGTACAACACGGAAGTTATTTTTGAGGCCGAAGCCGAAACCCTGAAGGATGCCGTTGAACAAGCTGTAGAAAAAGGCGCGAACCTGATAGGCGCGAACCTGATAGGCGCGAACCTGATAGGCGCGAACCTGATAGGCGGGAACCTGAGAGGCGCGAACCTGATAGACGCGAACCTGATAGGCGC
>FRDC01001531.1_pt1 | contig 25990 bp, 40 predicted proteins | sample 1106171 | NCBI WGS metagenome assembly FRDC01 (sample SAMEA3930566, study PRJEB13176) | freshwater metagenome | biome: Drinking water system; feature: drinking water; material: water | place: Singapore | collected 2014-12-20 | reverse complement strand
AACCGTGCCAAAAACAAACGACGCCCGGGCGGCAGGCCGGGCGTCGTCTCGAGTTCGTCCGCGTCCTTACGGACGGCCGGGTGAGAGTTTATCAGAAGATCACGGTGCCGGTGTACACCGCGGAGGGGACCTTGAACACCGGGAGGAACGTGTCGCCAGCGAACTGCCGGATGCTCGGCGGGTTCATGTCCATGCCCGCGTACGAGAACATGCCGTAGACGCGGATGAGGTTGGCCGCCATCTCTTCGGCCGAGCCGGCCTTCCACACGCCGCCGGGGATGGCGTAGGAGCCGAGCAGCATCTCGTACCAGTCGCCCTCGGCCGGGTCGGGGCAGAAGGTGACCTTGTTCGTGGTCATGTCGGTCTTCGTGCCATCCTCGGCCTCGAAGAACTGGGCGGGGACGGGCACCCACGTGAGCCCGTACAGGCCCGGGATGACGCCCGTGGCGAACGCCGCGGCGATGGCCGGGTTGCCCTGGATGAGCTTCGCCGTCGCGGGATCGTTGATCAGCGCCTGCGCGATGCCGCCGCCGTAGAAGGCGAACTTGATGGGCGGGTTGCCCCGCTTCACCGCGTCGCGCTGGATGCTCTCGATGTGCGTGTGGATCTTGGGGGTCGCGGACGCCCACGACTCCGTGATCATGCCGTTGAGCTGGCCGAGGTTGGTGGCCGGGACGCCGAGGTCGATCGTCTCGGTCGATCCCACCGACGAGGGAAGAAGCTGGGTGCCGGCCTTGTAGATCTTGCCCTGGATGAGCCCCGACTGGAGGCAGTGGACGCGGGTGTTCTGGAACCGGCGCTTGAAGTCGGCCGTCTGGCGGGTGAGCTCCGTCACACCCATCTCGTCCATGTTGCCGTTGAGGTCCTCGAGCCCGTTGAAGATGTCCTGCCCGAATCGCTGCTCTTCGAACGAGTGGATCATCGCGGCGGACTGGGTGCTGAACCCCTTGTTGCCGACCAGCACGGCCGGGGAGCCGTAGCTGGTGATGCTCGAGGCCGTACGGCTGTTGGGGTAGATGCGCCAGCTGGCCGTGCTTCCCACCACGCGGCGCGTGCGCGTCATGAACGCGGCGGGATAGCCGTTGGGCAGGCCGCCGGCGGGGTTGTTGATGGCGGCGGAAAGTTCACGACCAGCCATCAGTTTCTGGAGCTTGTTCATGGCCGAGGCGTCCTTGCGAGAGTGACCGGGGCTTCAGTGCCCAAACGGTGCCGTGTGCGTGCGAGAGAGGGGCGGTTCGTGGGGCAGGGGCGGCGACGGCGCCGCGGGGATCACGTTCCGAAGTCGTCGTTGAACTTCCAGGTGCCGTAGGCCCGGAGTTGCGCCTTCACCCAGGCGATGAGGGCGGTGTCGGTCGGGTAGTTGACGACGTTGGCCACGCGGAGGAAGCCGCTGCCGATGGGCCGGCGGAACTCCACGTCGACCGAGGTCCCGTCGCCGTCGAGGACGCAGGCGCCGGAAGTCTCGCCCTGGACGCAGCGGATCGTCTCCGACCCGTCGGTGGGCTGGATGAAAGAGCCCGCGATGAAGCGACCGTCGACTCCCGTGGTGGTGCGGACGACGTTGGCGCCGGTGTTGGACGTAAAGAGCGTGTGGACCTGGGCCAGCGCCCAGGTGTTCCCCGCGTAGCCGGTGCCCGAGTAGGTGAGCACGAAGCCAAGGTCGGTGTCGGTGGCGGCGATGGCCGAGGCGACGATGCCGTTGGTCACGCCCGTGGCGGTGTCCAGGGCGGTCTGCAGGTTGGAGAGCAGGGTGGCGTCGGTCGCGCTCCACGCCGCGGCGGGGGTCAGGACCGTGGTGCCGTCGGGCTTCTGAACCAGCAGGCGGATGGAGCCGCCGGTGGCCGCGGTGCTCAGGTTGACGGTCTGGACTTCGTTCACGGTCAGGGCCGTGATGGTCGCGGTGCGGTTGCCGCCGGAGGCCGCGGCGACGGCCGAGAAGGTGGCGGTGAGCGTGCGGACGGTGCCACCGGCGGTGGGCGGGCCGGTGATCTTGAACGTGCCAGTCGAGCCGATCCGCCGGACGATCTCGTCGGCGGCCTTCTCTTCGATGACCAGCGACGTGCCCGACGCGTAGGCCGTGCCCACCACGCCGAGGATCGAGGGGGCGAACTTCCCGCCCGAAGTCACCTTGCCCATGAGCAGGCCGCCCCGGAGGCAGCCAAGGTCGCCGGTGTTCTGGGCGTCGCGGCTCTTGGTGCCGTCGATGACCAGGGCGCCGGGGATCAGCTCGAGTCCCTGGCTGGACCACAGGGGGTCGCGGTGGGTCAGGGTCCGGGCGGTCTTCAGGCCGGAGAGGCCGATCACTGCATCGGGATAGCTGCTCATTGGGGTGCCTCGGGGTCAGGGAGCGTGTGAACGGGTGCGGTGAACCGTGCCGCGCTAGGCGGCGTTCTGGTGGACTGGATGGGGAATCAGGCCGCCGCGGCCGCGACGCTGTCCTGGAAGGCCTTGCGTTCGTCGGCGTCGAGGGTGTCGCCATCGCCCGAGCCGTTGCCCGCGGGCGGGGTCTGCGAGCCCGTCTTGGACCCGCCGACCGAGGACCCGGCGCCGAGCGACAGGATCTCGATCACCGACTTCGCGATCGAGTTCGGCAGGCCGCGGGCCTTGGCCGCCGTGGCGCTCAGGCAGAGCACCGGGCGAGCGCCGGACTTGCCCGCGAAGAGTTCGGCGAACTTGTCCTTCTGGGCGGGGGTGATCGCCCGGCGGGACACCAGGCCGTCGAGCTGCTGGGTGGTGAGGTCCGCGAGCTCGTCGAGGATGGCGGGCTCGACGTTCGTCTCGCCGGCCTGCAGGCGGGTGACCGACAGCTGCAGCGTGCCGACCGTCTCGTTGGCCTTGGCCAGCGACGCGGCGATCGCGGTCTTCTCCGCGACGATCGCCTTGGCGACCTTGGTGACCTCGGCCGGGCCGGTGGTGTCGTCGAACTTCGCGGGGTCGATTCCGAGGATGAGGGCGAGGTCCTTCCAGTTCATGGTCGTGTCCTTTGCTGGCTGGTCGGTGCTGAAAACAAACGGCTCGAGGGACGCGGCGATCTTGAACTCGCCGAGCCCCGTGACCTGCGGTATGGGCGTGCATGCCACGTGCAGCAGGGCGTCGGTGTAAACCGTGCCATCCCGCTCGTGCGACGGGTCGACGTACACGCTCACGTCGGACCGCGAGGCCAGGGCGATGCCGTCGTCGCCGATCATCTCGAGGCGGGCCTGCAGGAGGTCGCCTTCCCGCCAGACGTCGGTCACCCAGCCGCGGGTCTTGTCGGGTTCGAAGTTGTGGCCGGCCTGCACCGGGACCTTGATCCCGGCGGCGATCATCTTGCCGAAAGTCGCCGCGATCGCGTCGAGCGTCCCGGTCTGGATGGTGACCTGGTCGCCGCGAACGTTGCGGACGGTCGCGCCCGCACGCAGGATGGCCTTGGTGTACGCCTGGACGGGCTGGCCGTTGGCGTCGACCTTCGGCATCGACGCTCGGATGGCCTCGCCGCCGCAGGCGACGCGGTAGATCCGCATCCCGGGCTTGGGCGTGAAGTCGAGCGAGAGTGCGGCGGGTCGTGGCATCGCCCCAACCGTGCCGCGACGGGGGTTTTGATCATCGCCGGGACTTGAACCGCCGAGGCGCCGAGACCGGGCGTGCCGCGAGCTGCTCGGCGGCGTACTTCCGCCGGTCGTGGCGGTTCATGCTGGCGAGCTTCCCGACCATGCCGCCGGCGGTCACCGGCTCACCCCTCGCCTTAACTTCGAGAGCCGAGCGAAGCGTCTCGATGCCACTCCCGAGGGATGCTCCGATCCGGTCCTGCGGACGCATCGTGAGCAGTTCGGCCGCCTGCTCGTCCGTGAGCGGAACGGTGTGGCCGGCGCGGCGAGCGGCTTCGGGCGACTCGAACGAGCGGATGGAGCCGGTGTGGGGGTTCATGGGATGTGCTCCGGGGTCGATTTGTGCGCCAGGTATGTACAGCTTTGTACAACTCTGCACATCTCTGTACAGGTTTTTCAGGACGTGCTCAAGTTTTTGGCATCGTCCTGAGCAACAGGGACTCGCTAATGCGAACGTTCGATGGGGGTGGCCTGTACGGTGGCGGCGGGTGCGCGGCTGCGAGCTTCTTCTCGGCCGCAGACAGCGGGGGCGGTCCATCGAACATGCCAGCCTTCGCCAGAATGTCCGGAACGTCGGCCCAATTCCAGTCGGTTTCCAGCCGCTTGCCATTGCGCATGACCAAGCGGGCGAAGCGTCCCACCGGCTCGATCATGGAGACGTCGGCAAGATTGACGTACGCGGGGTCACCCATGCTGCCTACAGCCACGAACTTCATCACTCGCCCTCCACGCTGAGTTGCCCATCGGGGTTGCGGAACAGCCGGTTCCGCCGGACCATGTCGAACAGCCGCTTGGTCACCCGCCCCATGTTCTCGTGGCTGCTGTCCCCGGTCTGCATGCAGTACATCTTCGCGACCGTCTGCACGGTGTGCCCGGGGTTGGAGCGGACCAGGTCGCGGAGCTCGTCGCACAGCTGGCTGCGGGGCTGGGAACGCGGCCGATCGTCGGCGGTTTTTCTCGCCGGGGCGGGCGACTCCTGGCGAGTCGACTCGGCTTGGACCGGGGCGGCCGCGGGGGTGGTCGGCGCGTCGGCGAACGGTCCGAGTGCCCGCACTCCGGTGGCCGCGGCCGACAGCCGCTCGATGTCCTTTTCGGCCGATTCGATGGTCAGCCGTGCCGCGTCGCGGCGGTCCTCGGCCGCCTCGAGTTCGCCCTCGATCGCCCTCAGCAACTCGGCCGCCTGGGTCTGGAACTTGGTCATCACGATCGCCCTCCTGGTGTCGGGAGTTGGCTGGACCACCAACCTCGCTCGGGATCCGGCGTACGCCGCGGGGCCGGTCGCAGGACGCTCCCCCGCTGGGCGGCCTCGTCGTCGAGGTCGTCGAGTCGCCGCGGGTCGTCCACGACGATGCCCGACTCGAGCAGGATCGCCCGCACCCGTGCGAGTTCGTCCTCGACCCACATCGCGGCGTCAGACTTCCGCACCCCGGTCGGCAGTTCGACCAGCTTTGCGATCTGCGGCAGCGTCCATCCCTGGCTCTTCATGAGCACGATGGAACGCTGCTGACGGGTGAGCAGGGGCCACCACTCGGGCAGGCGGGCTTCGTCGGACGTCGCGAGCTTGGAGGCCCACGCTCCCGACACCGCCATCTCGCCCTTGATGAGCCGACCGCCGCCGCGGACGTCGACCTTTCGCCCCGAACGCTTTTCGCCGGTGGACTTGAGCCCCGCCCCTTTCCGCCGCTCTCGGGCGATGTCGCGGGCCAGCGACGGCTTGACGGTCGAGTAGGCGTAGCGGGCGAAGGTGCGGGACTTCGTCGGCGTGAAGCGTCCGAGCGCCGCGGTGCAGCGAATGAAGACCTCGCCGAGCAGTTCGCCGCGCGGCAGGCGTTGGTCGTTCTCGACTTCACAGGCGATGGCATACACCACGCCCATGAACTTCTTGGGGTCCATCTCGCCGCTTTCCCTGCGCTCCGCCGAGCCGCGTGCAGCATCCATGCACGCCCGCCGATTGTAACATCAATCGGAGATTGTGTCGCGTTTTCGCTACGCGGCGGCCCTGAGAACCTCGCCCCAGTTCACCGCAAAGCCTCGCGGGATGTCCACCGCGGGCACGTCCGAGACCCGATCCGGGGCCTCGAACGTGAAGACCTCGATGAGCGTCGAGCGGCAGTTGTAGTGGTTCGGCGGGGTGAGCTGCGACCAGCACGGCGCGTCCTTGGGCTGCGTCATGCCGTCCAGCGAGGCGCACAGCTCGGTCGTGCGGTCGTCCATGACCGACGAGTAGCGATAGCCCCACAGGATTTCGTCGATCGCGGGGTCGCGGTTGGCCTCGAGGCGGCCGGCCGAGTACGCCGCCTGGATGTTCGTGCGGTAGATCGTCTCGACCACGTACGGCTGGGTCGCCGAGAAGCCCGCCTTCGATAGGCGGTCAAGCACAAACCGCGTCGCGTCACGGGCCGGGAGCGGGTCCTCGGCGAGTTGGACGGCGATCTTCTCGGCCGCGACAAGGGCTTGCTTGCCGAGCTCGCCCGCGAAGGTCCTCGCCTCGTACGAGAAGCGGTCCTCGATCGACGCCGCCGCCTGGTCGTTCAGCCCGAGCCGGTTGCGAAGGAACTCCGCCGCCCTCTGGTTGACGCTGATACGCCGCCGTGAGCCGCCGGCGCCGTCCCCGTCGCCCGACCTGGCGAGCTTGTCCAGGGCCAGCGGCACGGCCGGACGACGGGCCCGCGAGGCCGTGAGCTGCGATCGGAGACGGCCGGTGAGCGTCCCGGCGATGAGGCCCTGGCGGAGCGAACGCTCGAGGTTGGCGGTCAGGTCACGGACGATCTCGGGGAGGGGACGGGCGTCGCCCACGTTCAGGATCGACCCCGCGACCTGGAAGCCGAAGCCGCGGAGCGAGGCCCGGGCGGCTGCGACGGCGCTGTCCTCGACGCGCGTGCGCTCGCGGTCGATGATGCCGGCGATGACCTGTGACCGCTTCATCCGGGGTATGCGTGTTCAGTGGCGTCGGGAGTTCTTGCCCGGCTTGGGCGGCGGTGCGGCTGGCGGGGCCGCCGGGGGCGGACTGGTCGCGTCCTCTTGACGTACGTCAACCGGGACGGGGTCCGGAGACGACGGGGGCGGCGGTGGCGACGACTCGGCCGCCGGCGCTTCGGCGGGCGGCTGCTCGGGATTGGGCGTGTCGACCGCCGCCGGCGGCGCATCGGCGGCGTTCGTTTCGCCATCGGGCGGTTTTGTATCGCCGGAGGGCGGCTTTGTTTCACCATCGGGCTTGCCGGTCTGCGGCGGCTCGCCCGCGCGGATGACCTTCTCGACATCCGGGCCGACCGTCTCGGCAAACACCCGGGCGTCGTCGGACGACATCCGGTGGCGGACGACGCCGCCGTCGGGCACGTCGCACTCGAGGATCAGGCGTGGCACACCGTTGTCGAACGACGACGAGATGGAGAATGGTCCGAACTTCATGCCCCAACCGTGCCGCGCAGCCCGTCGGTCACTTGCGGATCTCGAACTCGGTGATGATCCGGTCGAGTCGGTCCGCCTCGGCGTGCAGCCCGCGATCGATCATCGACCGCTGCAGCAGCCGCAGGTCCCGCGCCAGGCGGATGAAGGGTTCGAGCCCGGCGAGTTGGATCAGCACCTGGTTCGACTGGTCGGGAGCCGCCGGGCTGGTGTCCCAGTGCCCGCACTTGGGGCACACCCAGCCGAACGGCTTTCCGGTCACCGGGCCATGGGGGCAGGCGGACATTCCCCCGAGACTACCCGCTCAGGCAGCGCCCCGCAATGCCCGAGCGGCCCGGAACACCGAGGCGACGATGGAATCGCGGTTTTGGCCCTCTGGCGAGGGGTCGGCGGGCAGGGCCGATGCGTCGGTTTCTCCGATCGGGAGCCCGACTTGTTCCATGGCCGACTCCAGGTCCATCAGGCCGAGCAGCAGGTCGACGTTCTGTGGGCTGGTAAGGACGGTGCGGACGATTTCGCGGAGCATCGCGGCCTGATCGTCCACGATGGGGGCCGCCTCGACCCGGACCGTGCCGGCGGCCTCGGGGCCGTAGTTGAGCGTCAGGACCTTGTCGACCAGGTGCCAGTTGAACAGGCAGATGACGTCGTCGAGGACATCCTGGGCGACGCTGATCGCGACGTCGCCGTGCGTCTCGGCCTCGGCCTTGGTGCCGTTCTGGCCCTCGATGATGGCCCGCTCGGGGGTGAGCAGGCCGCGGCAGATGAGGGCCTCAAACTTGTCGAGGTTCTCCTTGAGCTCGGTCCCGTGCAGGTTGCGGGCCTCGATGAAGTCCACCTGCCACGACGTGATCTTCGACGGGTCCACGCCCTTGGCCATCAGCCCTTCGGCCCACGACGCCAGCTCGATCGGGACGACCACGCCGCCACCCCGCTGCATCGCCGCGAGCATGCCGAGGGCTATCGTCTGGTTGTCGATCTCCTGCCCGTTCGGCCCCCACGTCGTGCCCTTGGGATACTGGATTCGGGGGATAATGCCCGCGGCCTTGACCACGTACTGCTGGAGTCGGGCGAGCGACTCTTCCCACGGCCACCACGCCTTCTCGCGGATGTTCTCAAGCCGCGACCGGCCGTGCATGTCGCCGCCCTCGCCGTCCAGGTGCACGACGAACGAGTCGATCGGATTCAGCGTGGCGCCGGTGTTCTTCAGGCCGTCGAACGCCCCCGTCGTCCCGTCCGTGATGATCTCCGTGATGTCCGGGAGCAAGGGCTTGAGTTTGGCGGGCACAATCCGGCCGCGTGCCTCGGTGGGCAGGCCCCACACGATCTCGAATGGCTGCCACCCGTACTCCATGGCGCGGAGCCCGTCGCGGAGCACCGCGGGCCGCAGGGGAAGGCAGTAGTCCTCGACCAGTCGCTTTGCCTCCTCCGGGACGCCCTTGTCGGCGACCACCGCCCACTTCGCGGCCTTCACCGGGGCCTTGGCCGCCGCCAGCGCCAGGGCGACGGTCGGGTTCTTGAGCATCTCGCGGTACGTGGTCAGGTTGCCCGACGGTGCGGACTTCCACGTCTTGGTGAGCCCGCCGGGGAGCGACAGGCACCCGCCGGCCGAGCCCGCGGCATTGAGCGCCGCGACCAGGTCCGCCTCCGTCGTCTGCCCGGATTGCGGGCCGGTCCTGGGCTTTGGCGCGAGGACTCGGGCGGCCGCGGCGATGGTGGCTGGGATACGGGAGAGGCGGTCGAGCATCATGGCAACCGTGCCGCCGTGGTCAGCGGTGCAAGAGTTGGCAGGTGGCGATCGGGACCGCGATCAGGCCGGGCGTGTACGGCGTGAGAACGCCCTTGCCCGGCTCGTTGGCCCGGTGGATGGCGGCGGTCGGCATGACCTCGACCAATCCCGAAACGTCCCGCTTCTTGCTCTCGGCCGGGAAACCGACCACGGTCCCAATGACCTTGCGGATCTCGCTGTCGGTGGTGTGCACGACGATGTCGCCGACCTGGACCATGGTTCCGTCTGCGTAGTGCATGGGGCCTCCTTCAGCCGTTGTCGATCTCGTGGCGCATGGGCAACCGTGCCGGTCAGGCGGGCACGAGCACGCCGTCGCGGTCTTCGATGAGGAAGCACTGGACATGTGACATGCCACAACCGTGCCCCCGGCTCAGTAGTACGCCCGCCCCTTGGGTTGCTTGATCGCCGGCCGGAACCCGCGGATGGTGTGAATTCGATACCCCTCAGCATCGCTGGCGTGCGTCAACTCGTGGTTCGACTTGTCGAGCCCCTCCTTCTCGTCGAGCAGGACCTGGTTGAAGTCCGCGATCAGCCGCTCGCACCGCGGGTGGACCTTGTAGAAGACCTGGCCGTCGAGATCCCGCATGGCGTAGTTGAGCGTGTTGACGCGGTCGATCACGGCCGGGTTTGAGTCGGCCACGCGGTCGCGGATCGGGATGTTCAGCGGCGCCATGCCTCGGAACAGGGCGTCGTAGTGGGATTGGCCGGTCGCGATCTGGTTCTTCGGCTTGCCGGTCGCGTCGCCGTAGACGATGATCTCGCGGGGCTTGTTGGGGAAGGCGGTGACCCGACGGCGAAACTCGACGCACGCCGCCTCGATGTTCATCCGCGGCCCGTGGATCTCGTCGAAGCACGCCGCCAGGTCGGTCTTGGGATCGTGCCACCCCAGCATGACGTGCATGCCGGGGCTGATGTTGAAGTCCACCGAGACGTGCAGCGGCAGGTCGGGCCGGAACGCCAGCGACGGGTCGAGGTTGTACTGCCCGAAGTGGGAGTAGGCCGCCCCCTTGGACATCTCCGTGGTTTCCTGCTGGTGCATCGGCCCCCACTTCTCGCCCATCGCCAGCCGCTTGGCCCGGAGCTCTTCGGCGCTGAAGCGCTGCTCGCACAGCGACTCGCCGGGCTTGCGGCCGAGGGGGTCGTTCTCGCCGGCCAGCGACGGGAGGTTGATGTGGACCCACCGCGAGGCGTCGGGCTGGCTGAGGATGAAGTTCGACAGGTCCCGCGGGTGCATGCGGTGATGCAGCACGATGACCGCACCGCCCGGCTCGAGGCGGGTCTCCACGGTCGCTTGGTAAAAGTCCACGACGTCGCGCCGGTACGCGGTGCTCATGGCCTCCTTCCACGTGCCGTAGGGGTCATCGAAGACGAACAGGCCGCACCGGAACCCGAGGGTGGACGTTCCCACGCCGACGGCCTTCATGCCGCCGCCCGTGGTGGTCACCCAGTCGGCCTTCTTGTCGGTGTCGTCGCGTGTGGTCACCCCGAGTTCGGGATGGTTCTTGAAGTTGTCGCGCACACGCCCGCTCCACTGCGTGGCGAGGGGGTTGGCGGCGCTGGCGAGGATCACGCGCCTCTTGAACCGGGCGATGTACCAGGTCGGCGTCGCGACCGAGATCAACTCGCTCTTGCCCCACCCGGGTCCGAGGTTGATCAGCAGGCGGCCGCCCCGTGGATCCGCGACGCACCGCTCGATCGCCCGCCCGATGTGGCAGACGTGCGGCCACAGCTTGTACTGCCCCCCACTGATCCAGGCGGCGCACAGGTGCGGGGCTGTCAGCCCGAGGACGGCGGGGTCGGTGGGATCGATTCGGACGGGCATGGGGGCTGGTCGTCATCGGCCGGCGGAGGCCCGTAACCAGCCCTGAACAGAGCTTCCCCGAGCGTGATCGCCGCCTCCGCGGCCTTCGGATCCAACAGTGCCATGTTCACCGCGTCGCGGACCTCGTCGATCGTCGCCTTGGCCGGCGCCGCCTCGTCGACGCTGCCGCCCGGCTGCGAGGCGTGGCTGAGCTTGAGCAGGATGTTCGCCGCGGCGATGCGCGAGGCCTCCTTCGACCCCGGGTCGGTCATGATCTTGGCCAAGGTCTGCACGGCCACCGCGGCGTATCGCTGGGTCAGCCAAATCGCCTGGGCCAGCGACTGGCGGCGGGCCGCGTGGTACGCCTCGGCGAAGGCCGGCTCGGCGAGGTAGCGGTGCAGCGTCCGCTCGCTGAGCCCGGCGGCACGCGCGGCGGTTTCGATGGTCGGGTTGCCGAGAAGGGCGACCAGGGCCTTCTCACGTTTCGGGTCGAGGTCGTCGACATTGATGGAAGGCAACGGTCGCTCCCTAGTTCATCGGGATGCGGGTGGCCTTCCTGGCCGTAAAGTGCTCCCAGCGGTTCACGATCACATCGCAGTACAGCGGGTCGAGCTCCATGGAGAACGATCGGCGGCTGCTCATCTCGGCTCCGATCATCGTGGAGCCACTCCCGCCGAAGAGGTCGAGGATGTTCTCGCCTGGGCGCGATGAGTACTCGATCGCGCGGCGGGCCAGTTCGACCGGCTTCTCTGTCAGGTGCACCATCGATTGGGGGTTCACCTTCTTGACCGACCATGTGTCGGGGATGTTGGCGGGGCCGAAAAATCGATGCGCGGCCCCCTCGCGCCAGCCGTAGAAGCACCACTCGTGGTTGCCCATGAAGTCCTTGCGCGTCAGAACCGGATGCTCCTTCACCCAGATCACCGCCTGAGAGAAGTACAACTCGCAGCGCTTGAGCACGGGCGGGTAGTTGGCGCAGTTGGCATAGCCGCCCCAGATGTAGAACCCCCCGCCGGGGACGAGCACCCGGGCGATGTTGCCGAACCAGGCGGCGAGCAGGCGGTCGAACTCGGCGTCGGAGACGAAGTCGTTGGCCAGGGGCCGGTCCTTGGCCCGGAGCTTCTTGTGCGTGGGCTTGGACTTCTCGGGGTGGCGGTGCAGGTCCGCGGACTGCTGGTCGCCGGCGCTCGCGTCCTTGCGCTGCGTGGCCGTGAACGACGACAGCCCGGCCGCGATCGCGTTGTTGCTCCGCGGCTCGACCTTGACGTTGTACGGCGGATCGGTGTTGACCAGGTGGATGGGAGCCCCGCCCAGTAGGCGGTCCACGTCCTCGGGCTTGCTCGAGTCCCCGCACATCAGGCGGTGCTCTCCGAGGACCCACACATCGCCGAGCTTGGTGACCGCTTCGTCGGGAGGGGCCGGAACCTCGTCGGGGTCGCACTGCCCTTCGTTCGCCGGCGGCGCGAGCAGCTCGTCGATCTGCGGCGGGGTCCATCCCAGCAGCGACAGGTCGAGGCCGATGTCGTCGAGTGCCTTGATTTCGGCGCTGAGCAGCGACGCGTCCCACCCGGACAGCTCGTGTAGGCGGTTGTCCGCCAGCCGGTAGGCGCGGGCTTGCTCAGCGGTCATGTCCTCGGCCACGTGCACCGGGAACTCCGTCCACCCGAGACTCTTGGCCGCCTTCCACCTGGTGTGGCCGACGATGATCACCCCGTCCTTGTCCACAACGATCGGCTGGCGGACGCGGAACTCAGAGAGCGAACGGGCAACCGCAGCGACCGCGCCGTCGTTGAGGCGCGGGTTGTGCTCGTACGGCCGGATCGAGTCGATGGGTCGGAGTTCGACTTTCATGGTGCGGCGTAGATCGTCCCGCATGCCACAGCGAGCAGGCCTTGTCGGGGTGCCAAACGGCGACATCCGCAGGCACGGCCGGTTGTACGTGTGGGCGACATGGAAAGGGGCGGTCGGTGCGCCCGAATTACACCACAGAACTGTCGGCTTGGTCTTAACCAGTTGGGGCCGTGGGGCTTACCGATGCGTCCGAGTCAGCATTCGGCATGGACGCTGGGGGCTGTTTGGGGCTACTCGCGGCGATCGACGCCTCCAAGCGGACCCGCGCCAGAGCTCCCATGATGACCGGAACGTCGAGGGCCGCGAACAGCGCAAGCCGCATCGGCCACAGCAGGCACGACGCTCGGTACGCACCGGACCCGGTCAACCCCGCCACAAACGCCGACGCCACCACGCCGAGTGCGTACACGACCGCGAGCCATGTCCACATGATCAGCCCTCCTGTTTGAACGCCGTGTCGGCCATGGCCTCGCTCAGCGCGATGAGCTTCTCCGCGACCTTGGGGTCCTTCATCGCCTCGTTCAACGCCTGACGGCGCTCGTCGTTGGCAATGCCCACCGGGATCGCGCCACCCCCGGGCCCGCTCAGCTCGGTCTTGTCCCGGTACCGCTCGTCGTTGCCGCGGAGGATGAACTTCAGCAACTCGTCCGAGTAGTGGACCTCTTCGAGGTACACCGGCTTGCCGTCCACGGAAGCCGCCCGCGGGTCGATCACCGGCTGGCCGTTGGCGATCTTCAGCCTCGCCACCCCCTCCACCGCCCGCTTGAAGGCCGCGGCCTCGGCCCGCTCGATCGCGTCACGCCGGGCGGCGGCGAACCGGGGCGCGTAGGTCGGGTCTTCGGCGAGCCACCTGTAGTGACACGACCGGACCACCTTCGCGGCGGCACACGACCATTCGACGTTCAGGGTCATGGCGTATGCGGCGAGGAAGGCCGCCTGGTTGGCCGCCATGACCGCCGAACTCGGGTGGATTTCGCGCTCGCAGGCGCGCGGGCTGTCACCGGAATCGGGCATGCCGCAACTGTGCCGATTCGTTTCGCGCAAAGGCACTTTCTATAGGTGCGCGAATCGAATCTTCTCCCATTCTCGGGGTGGTTCGTGCTGCCGGAATCCGGCACGCCTGACATTGGTTGACATTGCAATGTCAGTAGTGTCAGTTGCCTTGTTTGGGGGATGAAATTCCCGTCGGTGGTCGTCCGCCAACCCCGCAATCCACGACATCCAACCCCGCATGCCGTGCGGGGTTCAACCCACTCAAGCCCGCTCGACGTTCCGCAGCCCGGTCGTCAGGTACCCGCCAGGGATCCGCAGAATCACGCTCGTGCCGCCCTTGCAGGCGAAGGTCTCGACCACCCGTCCCTTGCGGAAGGCGTGCCGGCCCCGGATCACTCGAACCACCTGTCCCTTGGTCGCGGTCTTCATCGCGGTCTCCTTGCCACACATTGGGGCATGGAACCGGCGCGTGTGAAGGCCGTCGCGGGGATCTGCCGCCAGATCCAGGACACTCCCTGCTCACGGGCCACCCGTGGCCTTTGCCCTACGTTGGCCTACGCCGCGCCGGGCGGGGACGGGGGCGTGGATGGGGCGGCAGGCCCGCCGGGCCCGCCACGGGCCGCCGTGGCGGCGGCTTCCGCCTCACGTTCGAGGTAGTCCAGGACGTCGAGGGCGATCCGGGAGGCGCACCGCTCAAACGTCCGGTCGCCCCGCTCGACCATGATCTTCTCTGACCCGAAGCGGGCCGCCTCGATGTACACGTCCTGGTCGAGCTCGGCGGGGCCACCGAGCGAGACGTAGAACCGCACCTTGTGGTCGCGCCCGATCGCCCGAAGCAGAGAAACGGCGTCCGTGGCGTTCATCGCTGGGTGCGGGATCTGATCGAAGAGGACCATCGCGGCCCGTCCCTGGTCGTCCACGAGCCGGTACCCGCTGTGGCGGACGGGGGGCCGGTCGACGCGGCGGAATCCGCACTCCATGGTGATCTTGGTCCCGTCGAGCAGGGCGAAGGCGTGGAAGCCGTTCTGGAAGCCGATGTCGTACCAGGCCATCTGGAAGTACCGCTCGGCGATCTCGGCGTTGATGTCGAGGTCGTCGGCCTCGCGGCGGGTCAGGGCGCATGTTCTCACGAGAGGGCTCCTGCGAACTTGAGGTCGTGCGGGATGACCAGGACGCGGATGCCCAGCGGCGCGGCGTACTCCGCCGCGTCCTTGTTGGCCTTCTCGATGTCGCAGTGCCTGGTCGCCTGCAGGACGACGATGGGGCTTGAGCCAGTTCCGACGGTGAACAGCGGCGGCGGGGGCTCCGGGGCGGCTGGCCCCGGCGGCGGGACGTCCGCAGCTGCCGGTTGATGGGGTTCGGGGGTCGGGCGGCGGGGTTTGCGGGCGCTCAATGGGCACCCCCGGCGAAGAGGAAGTCGCGGGCCCGGAGCGTGCCGCGGTCGGATTCGATCAGGCCGCGACCGACCAGCCGGGCGATGTCATTGCCGAACGAGCCCCCTCGGGCATGGATCTCCATCGCGTCGGCGACCGCCTGACGGGTCGTTGAGCCTGGGTGCGCGGCGACGATCAGGTCGAAGATGCGGGTCTGCCGCGGGCTGAGGCCGCCTCGGGCCCGGTCGACGGCCGTGGCGGGGTCGATCGCGCCGGCGGCTGCCTGCCCTTCGGGCGTTACGGTCAGGCGCCCACGGTCGTTGACGATGAACCCGGCCTGCTCGAGGGCGGAAAGTTCCTCCCCCACGCTCCCGCCGCGGGGATGCACCCCGAGCCAGCCGCACACCTTCTCGCGGGAGACATCCGTGCCGAGCGTGGCAAGGGTCGCCGCGGCGTCAAGGAACCGCTGCTGGCGGGCGGTGAGTCCATCGGACCGGGTCATCTTCGAGAGTGGCGGCGCGCCGTTGGGCGGCTCGAACCGCTTCCCGACCAGCCCGTTTGACCGGGCTGTGGCGATGACCAGACTGCGGGCCGGGATTGGCGCGGGCGACTTCCCGGCGCAGACGTCACACAGGTACACCCCGTCGCCAGCGTCGTTCGACGCGGGCGCAAAGCATGACTCGCACCGATTCACGTCTGGCAGTCGGACGGCGGTCGAGACCTTGTCGATCGCCCGGAGCAACTCGGTACGAATGTCCCGCAGATTCTTCACCTCCCGCCGCGCGTGCGCGTAGGCCTCCGTCAGACGAGCGACCTCATCGCTCAGGTCCTGCGCGTTCTCGGGCTTGGATGCCTTCTTCGCCGCCGCCTCCAGCTCCGCGATGCGGGCCTTGAGTTTCTTCGGGTCGTTGGCCTCGGCCTCCTTCACCACGTCCGCGAGTTTGGCCTTGACGTCGTCGAGGTCGACATCCGCCCACCCCTTGAGGTTGTCCACCGCACCGCCCTCGGGCGCCTTCATCGAGTCGTAGGTCTTGATCGTGGCCGACGAGTTACGCTCGAGGTACCCGATCTCTGGCGACCAGACCCACGCCTCGCCCCTGGGCATGTTCGCCAGCTCCGCGAGGATCTGCCGGGTCGTCTCCGGCTTGCCCGCGCCGTCCATCCAGTCCTTGATTTGCTCGCGGTCGAGTGGGTGGATCGCCCTCATGGCGATGAGTGTCTCCGCGCAGGTCAGGGTGTCCTTGTGGACCTTCTGCGGCCGCTGACTGGCCATGACGATCCGCAGTCCCTTGCCCCGGCCCTCGCTCGCCAGCCGGTTGGCCCAATGGAGCATCCGGCCCGCGTCCGGGTCGTGCACCTTGCCCTGCGGTGCGAAGTTGTGGACCTCGTCGATCACCAGCCAGAGCGGGGCCTTGTTGTGGCGGAAGATGGCCGCCGCGAAGTCCATGAAGAACCGCGTCCGCTCTCTCACTCCAAGTTGGGATAGGTCGATCACGCATGGCCGGTTGCCCGTGGCGACCAGTTCTCCCACGGTCGCGCCGGAGCGGTCGTTGATCGGGACGTCCGCGTGTTCGCCGCCGAAGATGACGGCCGGGAATCCCTCGCTCTTGCCACTCGCCGAGAGCCGCAGGCCCCACCAGTCCCCCTTTGGGTCGATCACGCACACGCGCTTGCCGCCAGCGAGCAACTGCTCGACCAGCCCGCGCATGCGGTATGTCTTGCCGGATGCGGTCTTGCCCAGAACCGCAATGTGCTGTTCCAGGGCGGCGGGGGGAAGGTTCATTGTGGGGGTCTTCATGCGGCGTCTCCAAGAGTGAGTTGCTTCCCCACCGTCCCCAGTTGCTGCAGGCGCACGTGGATCCGCGCGCCCGGTTCCATTCCGATCGCGACGTAGAACTTGAGCAGCGCACCGCCGTAGACGCGGCTGTCGTTGGTCCACAGCCCATCCCACCCGGCGTCGGGGTCCGGATCTGGGCTGAGCGCGTCGAGCACCGCTTTGTCGAGGTTGTCGCGGTCCGGCTTGACCGCCATCGGGATCGCGCCGCGCGGGGCGCTCGGCCTCAGCAGGTCCTTGGTGCGCGGGAAATAGAACGTGCAGTCCACCAGAACAGGCCCGTCCCATGGCTCGGCCACCTTGTCGCGGGCCGCCAGTCGAAGCCGGTCGCGCCACGGTTGCAGCTTGTCGGGGCCGTAGATGGCCTTTCCGTCCGGGCGCTCGCCGATCTTCTCGCAGACCTTGGGTGTGTACATCTGCACGAACGGCTTGCGACCGGGGCGCATGATCACGCGGCCGTCGTCGCGGGGTTGTGGGATGGGGACGCCGCGGACCTCGATGACGAACGTGTGGACGTCGAGCATGTTCATGGGAGGCAGCCTGCTTTCCCGCGGAGTTCTCGCTCGCGCCGGTTTGCCTCGTCGATCGCCCAGTTGGGGTTGCGGCACGGCACCGGAACCGCGATCAACTCTGAATCGCCGCCAAGGACGTACACGAAGCGCCCGCCTTGCCGCTCGGTCGTGATCCACCACTCGAGCGGATCGCCGTCGTCGCCGAGGATTCCCGAACGTGCCACGCACGCCGGTCCGCCGCGGGGGAGATCGACGCATTCCCAGCGCAGGCGGATGTACTCGACCTTCCCGTCGAGGCCGTACACCGCGTCGCCGCCGGGCGTGATCTCAATGACCATTGGCCCCCCCACTCGCCGCGAGCCGGTCCTGTCCCCATCGCTCGGCAATTTCCTCGACGCTGGCGATGCCGAGGTGTTTCATCGCACGCTCGCGGGCGGAGCGGTTGAACGGCTCGCTCGCCCTGCACAGCGCGTCGGGGCTTGTCCGCTTCTCTGGCGTCACCCACAAGCAGCCGATGAGTTGGAAGACGTGGAACTCCGTCGGCGTCGGCCGGCGGTTGCCCATGCGATCGACCAGGAAGCCGTGAGCAGAGCCGGGCTCGCTGGTGTGCAGCGTGCCGCAAACCCACTTCCATCCGCGGAGAACCGCCTCGCTGAAATCCGAGTTGCCGGTCCGCATGACCTCGATCCATCCACGGTTGCCAGCGTCGCCGGGGATGTAGCGGTAGATCGTGCAGCGAACGGTGATGCGGCCGTGGGCGTCGGTCGGCAGGCCATCGAGCGGGCCGCCCCGGCTTGGCTTGAGCCAGACGTCGAGGGTGCACTCTTTGAAGTACGGGTTGTGACCTTGGACGATGCGGCCGAACGTCTGCGCGGTGGTCGCGGACGCTCCGCCGGCGGTCCACAGGCCGGGCTGTTTGGGCGACTCGGGCGGGTCGAAGGTCTCGCCGATGCGCCGGTAGAGCCGGTCGTTGTCGGACTCCATCGGAGCGATGATCTCGATATCGCCAACGTCGGGTTTGCCACGGCGCACCGATCCGACGACGGCCGCTTCGGGCTCGCGGAGGTTGAGCGCGGCCATGAGGCGGTCGGCGACGTGGCGGCCGGCGGCGAGGGGGAGGCGGGGGCCAGTGCTCATGATCGATCGCCCTTCTTGATGAGGTGACCGAAGGCGAACATGCACTGGATGTAGTCCGCCCCGATGGCTTGGCAGATGTAGAAGAGCACGCGCGGCTCGGGCAGCCCGGTGAGCGAGCCGGTGCCCGTGCGGAAGGCCTGCTCGGCCTCGTCGCGGTCGAGGTTGCCCGAATGCAGGACGGACTCGATGCTCAGGCCGTTGCGGTGGCGCTCGAGGAACTCGCGACCGGCTCGTGCGCGGTCTTCGGTTGTGCGGGTCTGTTCAACCACGTTGGGCCCCCTTCGGATTGGCATTCTCGGAACTGCCGTGAGGCCCGAGACCGATACGCGCGGCGTCGAGCAAGAACCCGCCGTGCTTGAGCATTTCCGATCCCAGCGCGAACTCGGCGTCATCCACCGCGCGGGTTTGCTCCGGCGTGGGATTCGCCGCGCCAACGAAGCCCGAGCGGGCCACGCGGAACCTGTCGAGCGCCTCGCGGACACTATCAAGTCGAGAGACATTGATAGCCCTTCGGCACGCCACACACATCGGGTCCGCCCCGTCGCGATGGTTGCTTATACAACGCACGCAGTTGGTGCTCATGTTCCGCGTCCTCCATTCGCTACCGCCACCTTCCCCGCCCTCGCCATCAACAGCCGCGCTTCGCCCCGGAGCCATGCCTCGGCTTCTTTCCACGCCGCGAGATCACCGGCCTGCTCGCACGCGGCCCGGATGCTCGCGGCCTTGTGGTTCACAACGCCCCTGGCGGCCTCTAGCCCCCACAGGACGAACACCAGGCCGAACTCGCTCTCGGCGCTGGCGCACTGCATACACAGCGGTCGCGCTCCGCCGAGGATGTAAGCCGTCGCGGGCTTGTTGCAGCCGATGCAGGGGGTGGTGGTTGTCATGGTCGCTCCGTGGCTTGAACCCGCACATGCCTCCGCGCCCACCGCTCTACCCGAAGTTCGGCCCGCCAGTCGCCCACTCTCCCGCCCATCCGTCCAATGCACTGTGTTCCGCTCATGCCAATCTCCTGTTCTCACCCGCCCGTTGTTGTGCGTCAGACCGACTCCCGCACGATGTCCGCACTCACCTTGCCGCACGCATCCGCGAGGCGTTCGTGCTCGGACGATGAATCCAGGCCGCACGCGCGCATCGTCAGGGCCGCGAGCGCATTCCCGACGATCGCGCACGCGAGTGTGCCCGCCAGCGACTTCACTTCCTCGTCGCTCGTTCCGTCGCCCTTCTCGCCGAGCGCGGCCTTGGCGATCTTCGCCGCCTCGACCATCGCAAGCATCGCCATCCGGCGGCAATGGGCCGCGACCACCGTGTGGGCCGACGTACTGTCCTCCATCTTCCGGAGGAACAGGATCGCGGCCATCATGTCGATACCCATCATGCCGCACGCGATGTCCGCGCCGTTGCCAGACTTCGCTTCATCCACTAGCACGAGTTGCATCTGCTCGGTCATTCCAGACTCCTTTGCTCACCCGCCCGTCGTGGTCGTTCTCGTTCTCACCGGCCCGATGCCGCCATCCTCGCCATCGCGTCCGTCTCCCGAAGGTCCACGAACGTCTCCGGCCTCCAAAAGACCTTGTGGCCGCTGCCGAATCGCCCGGTCGCATCGCACGCCGACCGTCCGGGTACCTCGATGCGGTCGCACACCGCCCGCGCCACTGGTATGCCGTCGAACCGAAACACCAGGGGGTCGCCGGGCTTGCACGGTGGCGGGAACCGGAACGACCAGAACTCCTGTGAGTCCGGCGGTGGCTCCTCCCAAAAGTGCGACCTTGCGAATGTCGGAACGTTGATGTTCATTGCCTCACTCCTTTTTGACCACCCTCAACCGGCTCCGGATTCACGTCCGCCAGAATCGCCCTCACCACCCCGATCACCTGCGCCTCGCTCTGGTTCCATTCCGCCATCTTCCCTTGAATCCACGCCTTCAACAGACGACGCTCGATCGTCACGCCCTTGGGATCGACGCTGAACGTCACGCGGGCTTCCTGCTCTTGCTTGAGCGCGAAGTCGGTCATGCGGTGGCCTCCCGCATGGGCTTTGCACGCACCTTCGCCAGCGCGGCCTGGCAGATTGCACTCTGGGGAGTTGGCCCTACGACTTGTTTGACCGCCATGCCGGGCTCGTCGCGGTATTCCACCGCCCACTTCGCGGCGTCGGTGCGCCCGATGAAGATCAGGGAGACGAAGCGGCCGCACGTTGCCATCCGCACGAAGACTTCCATCGCGCTCCGCATGTCGCCGGCCGGATTGAACCTGACGTGCAAGTGGTCGTTGTCGCCGATGTACCGCAGCGGGTGCTCGCACGCCCCGTTCTCCATCGGCGGCGTGCGGCTGTAGGTGTCCTTGCCGTACGCGGGCGCGGCATACCAGCCCATCACCTTCAGGGCTACCTCGATCGCTACTTTGCGGTCTTCCTTATTCATCACGCCGCCTCCAGAGAAAACGGCACCGGGGTCACGTCGTAAGGCACGTACAGCGGGTGCTGCGGCGAGCCGTCCGCGTTCAGACGCAGGGCCACCACACGCGGCTTGCAGTCCATTCGGCGGTAGATTTCGGCGACGCTCGCTATACCGCGTGCCGCCGCCGGATGCCCGCCCCACGCGCACACAGTCAGAGGCGCGCTCAGGAAGCCCGCCTCGATCATCGCCGCATTGTCGGGACCGAAGGCCGTTGCGTGCGCCGCTCGGTTCAGCGCGTTTGGATCGGTGGACCGCAGCGCGAACAGGTTGACGATGTGCATCGCGTCGTAGCCCCACCGCCTGGCAAAGCCCATGCACTTGCGGACAGTCGGGTCGTCCTTCTCGGCGTCGGCCGTGCTCGGGTTGAGCATCAGGAAGTTGACGTACCCCTTCCGCATCGCCATCGGGTCCGGAGCCCAGACGCGCTCCAGCCAGTAGCGATACGTCCCGCACGGCGAGATCGTGGCGAACTTCTTCATGCGGTGGACCTCCCTCGGCGCAGGCGCGGCCACGACATTTCCGACCACGTGCAGCCGTCGTTCCAATCAACTCGGCTGCTCCGCTCCTCACCCCGATCGGCCCACCGCAGCCCGTACATGCGGGCCCACGGCCACTCCACAAACTCATCCTCGATCACGTCGTACACCCCGGGCGTTCCGCGAAAGCCATCGAGCCACTCGTGCGGACCGACCTTCGCATCGCGGTCCCAGTTGCTCGTGGACCACGACGAGTCCAGCCGCACCACGAAGTGGTTGGGCCGCATCATCATCGGGTACAGCGCGAGCAGCTTCCGGCCGTCGCCCCACACGTGCGACACGAGGCGCGGCGTGACGATGTGCGGCCGCCCCCAGTGGTGCACTGCCTGGCGATTCTCGATGAGCCGGCGCAACTGGTTCGTGTTGCGCGGGTTCATCGTCGGAGAATCCATCCATTCGATATTTCGCTGTCTCACGCCGCAGCCCTCCCCATCGCCTCGCCGGGGCGTCCGTTGGGATCATCGAACTCCCGCTCCCGGTCTGCGGTGTCGAAGTCCAGCGTGAGCGTGCCGTCGATGCAGGTCATGGCTGCACCGCCGCCTTCAGATCCTCATGAACCAGGCGGTATGCGTCGCCAGCCACGGCCGCGAGAGATCGGAAAGCAAGCTGGATCGACGCGGGTTGCGCCTCGGAACCAAGCCGTTGCAGCGTTCCCTCAAGCGATTGCAGCGTCGCCATCGCCCGATGCGCCGCGTCTCTACAGCGCATGCTGCGGCGCTCGTACAGGTTGGCCGCCGCCTTCAGCGTCTCGATAGACGCCTTGTCTTGGCGGCCGTTGGCGTGTGCCGAGTCCAACTCCGCCTTGAGCCCATCCATCGCCTTGTTGAGCGCGGCGTTCACGTGCTCGATCTGAGCAATGCGTCGCTGCGCCCTGGTCGGTCTTCGCTTCTTGGTCACGGTCGGTCTCCTGTGTTGGGTGAATGGGCCCGCGCCCGCGTCGGCGGGCGCGGCCCGTTGGGGGTTGGTTACTTGCCGCGGCCGCGCTTGCCCTTGGGCTCCGGCGGCTGGAACTGGTCGAGCCAGGTCACGAGCGTGGTCTGGGCCTTTCGGCCGAGCACGGCGTTGAGGTTGCCGTCCTCGGAGAGGAAGCGAGCGACGTCGCCGGCGGTGATCAGCCCGGCGTCACGGAGGGACGCAAAGTCCCCGTCCTTGAGCTTGAGGCCCTTCTCGTCCACGAGCTTGCGGTCACGCCAGGACTTGTCGGGCGCGATGCCGCCGAGCTGGCCGGCGCTCACCGCGAGCGGGTCGGGCTTGGCATCGCGGGCGGCCGCATCGGCCTCGGGCTCGCCGATCGAGGCGTCGATCTTCACAGCCTCCTTCATCGCGTGCTCGAAGAGCGGGGCGTCGGGCGTGCCCTCGTCCTTCAGGATCTTCTCGACTTCCTCGTCGTCAAACAGGCGGCCCTGCGCCGCCCCCTCGATGAACACGTTGAGCTTGTCGGCGAAGAACCGGATCGACGACCGGCACTGCTCGAGGGTCCGCTCCACGAGCTTCAGCGCCGAAGCGCTGTTGCGCCACTCGTCGGTCCGAACCACCTTCGGGCCCGAGCCCATCTCGTTCAGGTCCTCGTCGAGCTTCTTCCGGGCGCGGACGAGCTCGGCTTCTTGCTTGATGGCGTCGGCCCGGCTTTGGGCGAGCAACAGAATCGCCTTCCACATCTTCTCGCTGGGCATGATGATCACACTGGTCCTCGCGGTCATGCGCTTCTCCTTTGTGGGTTGCGCGTCTCAAAGAAACTGGCGAACTCCGCCGGCCGCTCCCTCATGAGCCGCCGCGCGAAGTACGCGGAAAGGTGGTCGTTGAGCTTGAACGGGCTGGTCGTGTCCCGGGTCGCCGAGTGGTGACGCAGGTAGTGGATGATCGTGCGGGCCGAGTAGTGCGGATCCTCACCCCGGCGGAGCTGCGCCGCCCGGATTGCCTCCGCCTCGGCCACGAACGCGGCATACACGCCGGGGTTGTCGCGGTCAAACCCCGCGTCGTTGAACTCGAACATCATCTGCGGGGAGGTCATGCTGGACGCCTTTCCGCGCGGTGGTTGGCAATCGCAAGCGCCCTGGCAGACTCGAGCCACGCCCCGACCTCGCCGAAGTGGCCTGTCCCGAGCCTGGTGCGGATCAGCCGCCGCGGGTCTTTGTCCGGCAGCGACAGGAGGCGTTCCAATCGCTTGTCGGCGGTGATGACCGTCGAGTGGTTGGGGCGACCGATCAGCCGCGCGATCTCGGGATACGAGTACAGGGTGTGCTCGTGCAAGAGCCGCGTGCAGAGCATCCGCGCCGCTACCTCGCGCGGGTGCTTGCCCTTGCCGGCCAGGTCCTCGCGGGACACGACGCAGACCATGAGGACGGCCTCGATGATCGTCTGCGGGCGCATGACCGGCATCGGATTTGGGGGGGGTTCTGGCTCGACGAGCAGCATCTTGGTTCGCGGCGCCCGCCGGGGCTGGCGCGCCGCGGGTGGCGCCTGCACAGGCGTGACGACCACGGGACGATCGAGTTTGGCGGCCTTCATGCGTTTGCCCTCCGGGAGGCCGCAAACCACAGGACCTCGACGATTCGGTTCGAGTTGGACCGCCGCCACGATGGCAGGTGGTTCTGAACGGCGTCCACCGCGCCGGCCCACCCGCCCAGCGCCGACAGCACCGTCGCCGCCTCCATCGCGGCTTTAGGGTCCGACGGCGTGAAGAAGCCGCCGACCATCTTCTTGAGGTCCGCTACGGCCTGGGGCATCGCCGCGGCTCGCCGCTCCGCCGAGTAGCGGTCGGCCGCCGCCTGATCGAACAGATTCCATTGCCCGCGGATGGCGCTGGTCACCCAGGCCCGCATGCACGCTTCGGCGTCGCGCTCCCTGGTGATCTTGAGTTTCCCGGCAGCGCGGACCCGTCGAGCGCCCGCCAAGGCGTTGCGAACCGACGCGTCGGTCGCCCCGTCCATAGCCGCGATGCTCGCGGCGTCGGCTTTGCTGAATCCCATCCCTGCCCCCAGCAGGGTTTCAACAACCACAGCACGGCTGTTGTTGTTTGAACTTTCTGTATCTGGCTGTTGAACAGCCCGCGCGCGCGCTTCCCTGTGGGGCACACAAGGGGCGTCCGCACCTGCGGACAATTCGTCCGCGGGGTGCGGATTGGCGGTCCGCACGGTGCGAACTGGGGGGTCCGCCGCGTGCGGACGCATCGCACGCGCGAAACTGGGCATGACGGAGTACCGATCCCGTTCCCGCTCGGCAAGAAGGCCGCGGGGGTGAGCAAGAAGCTCTTGGCGGGCTTGGTACACGTACGTCCGGCCTCGCCGGGTCATCTTCATCAGAACGGGAATGGGGGCGAACACCAGGCCCGTGCACTCATCCAGAGAGCCGCCGTACCGCGGCGGAACGTTCATACGGTGGATGGTGTGAATAAGGCGATAGGCCGGGTCGGACAGGGCCTGGACGATCCCCTCGTCGTAGAGCACGTTGAGCACGCGGTGCCAATGCCCGGGCTGCGAGCCCGCGGCGTAGACGTTCAACTCGACGTGCTCGGCTGGCGCGTCGGTCTGCAAGCGGTACTCGTGGCGCGGTGCCTGGCTCATGGGGTTGTCGCGTCCTCCTTGGATGGCACAGGAGGCGAAGCGCCGGGCGCGGGCAAGCAAGGCATTCCCTTGGTTCGGCGGTGGGCGAGGCAGAGGTCGACGACCCGGCGGCATTGCGCCTCGTCGAACATGCCGATGTGGCACGCCTTCTTGTCGAGCCCCATCTGCTCGGCAAGCCAGCGATACGCGGCCTGCCGCGCCGTGCCTTGGTTGCACCCCTCGAACGCCATCTTCGCCCGCCAGAACGGATCGAACGCCGCGTGGGCCTCGCGCTTGAGCGTCCTCAAGGACTGATTGGCAAGCCGGCCGAGCGGCGTGTGCCGGCGCGAGTTGCGGTGACATCCCACCCACGCGCCGCATGGCCAGCAGGCCCAAATCGGTCCGTAGTTGCGTCCGCTGTACGCCTTGGAAGAGTCCAGTTCCAAGACGGCGGGCTTGCCGCAATAGGGACAAGTTGGGGGAGCGATCGGCTTCACTTCGCCGGCCTCCGATATCGCGGCCGGCGACGCCCCTTGTTGCTCCCCCGCTTCACCCAACCGCGCGGGCGGCGACGGCCGGGCTTGCCGCCACGGCGGCCGTAGCCGACGAAGGTGGGGATGCCGCCCCGCCTGGTCGGCGCGGCGACGAACGAGAAGGCCGGAGCGCCGTGATCGATGACGTTGAACGCCGATCCGATGGCTGCGGCACTCGACGCAAGCATTGCGATCGAGGCCCAATGGGTTCTTCGGGGAGTTGACCTGACGACGTGGTTGTCCATGGTGTGCATCCGTGCACGTCGAACTGACCGTGCGGGTTGGTGGAACTGAGTTAGAGCCCGCACACCGGGATCGGTGCGTTCGCGGGCCGTTTGAGCAGTCGAGCGTCGAACAAGGCGATGAACTTCACGCCCTGCTGCTGCCGATCTGGCGGTAGATCCTCGATGCGGTTCGCGCCATACGCCGCGTGGGAGGGACAGTTGCTCCACGCATGGCAGTCCCAGCAGCCGGTAGCGAGTACCTCCTCCAGTGTCTTTCCGCCACCAGTGAGGAAGCTCTCCATTTCACCACCAGGCCTCTGGTATTCCTCGAGATCAATGGGACCGCGTTCGTGGCCGCTGACCATCGATTTCGCGATTGGCTCCGGCAGGGACGTGACGCCGGGGCAGTTCTCGATCC
>FRDC01000917.1_pt1 | contig 25999 bp, 21 predicted proteins | sample 1106171 | NCBI WGS metagenome assembly FRDC01 (sample SAMEA3930566, study PRJEB13176) | freshwater metagenome | biome: Drinking water system; feature: drinking water; material: water | place: Singapore | collected 2014-12-20 | reverse complement strand
CCTCTCCCCTTGCCCCTCTCCTCAAGAGAGGGGTACGGAGGGTGGAAAAATGTTTTAAGTATTAATAAATACACTAAATTAAAACTCTCTCCCCTGAGGGGAGAGATGGAGAGGGGTTATGATAAACCACATTGAAGGAAAACTAGTTGAAAAAACACCTACATACGCTGTAGTAGAAGCTGGAGGTGTTGGTTATGTGATGCAGATTTCACTGAACACATTCAGTAAAATAGGGGAATCGGAAAAATGCAGGCTATACACGGAGCAATTGTACGTGCGTGATGATATGCCGCGCTTTTTTGGTTTTGCAGATATCGCGTAGCGCAGCCTTTTCCGCCAGCTGGTTTCCGTTTCCGGTGTTGGTGGAACAAGTGCCCTGCTGATGCTTTCATCACTAAGTGCGGCCGAAATACAAAATGCCATAGCTACTGGAAATGTGGCACTTATAAAAAGTGTGAAGGGTATTGGTGAAAAAACAGCCCAGCGGATTATTGTGGATTTGAAGGATAAAATCGGCAAAACTGCAACAACAACCGAATTTTTCGTTTCTTCAAACAATATTTTAAAAGAAGAGGCGTTATCTGCCCTTGTTATGTTAGGATTTAATAAATCTGCTGCCGACAAAGTGCTGGATAAAATAATAAAAACAGAGGGGACAGGACAAACAGTGGAACAGCTAATCAAGTCGGCACTAAAAAATTTATAACCTAATACACTAAAAATCAGGCAATTAAAAACCTCTGATTTGTATTTTTTAACATGCGCTACGTCAAACACTTATAAATTTAACCCCCAAAACGAAAACAACACAAAAAAGAAGCGATTAAGTTTTGACCAAAGCGTTATCAAAATATCTTTTTGTAGGTGGCCTGTCTGCAGGACTCCTTACATTGATTGTGGGCTCTGATGCAAAAGTGAGCTCCTACAATCATGCCGAACGCACTTATGCGGACGAAACAGCTGTTGTAGCTGATACGCCCGAAGTAACACTTCCCTATGGTTTTGATGATGAATCCACTGGTGATCCGCTCAATTACCCCAATTCAGGCGGACTAAAACTGAATGAACCTTCCAACGTTAAAACTAACGTAGAATACGATCCTTCAACAGGATTTTATAACATCAACCAAAGTATGGGGGGAATGAACTACCGTCCGCCCACATACATGGAAAGCGATGAATACCAGGACTATATGTTCAAAAAACAGGTAAAAAAGTACTGGAATGCACGCTCCGATGCCGAATCTCAAAACAACCAGAACAAACCAACAATCCCGAAACTGAATGTTGGCGGTGAGATTTTCGACCGTATTTTTGGCGGTAACACGGTGGATATCAGGCCAAACGGTTCTGCAGAGCTTATTTTTGCCTACAACGGTACAAAAACGGAAAACCCGGCCATACCTGTCCGCAACCGTAAGGTAAACACATTCGATTTTAACGAACGTATACAGCTGAACGTAATTGGTAAAATTGGTACCAAGCTGAACCTTACCACCAGTTACAATACGGAGGCCATGTTCGACTTTGAAAACCAGATGAAGCTGGCCTATGCAGGCGAAGAGGATGATATCATTAAAAAAATCGAAGCCGGTAACGTAAGCTTGCCTTTGAACGGGTCCCTGATTACGGGCAGCCAGACACTTTTTGGTGTTAAAACGCAGTTGCAGTTCGGGCGTTTAACAGTTACGGGGTTGTTATCACAGCAAAAAGGTAAAAAATCAGAGGTGGAGGTTGCCGGTGGTGCACAGGTTACCAAATATGAAATTGAGGCCGACAACTATGAGGCCAATAAACACTTTTTCCTTGCCCAGTATTTCCGCGACCAGTACAATACTGCGCTGGCCAACCTTCCTTTTGTTAACTCAGGTGTAAACATCAACCGAATTGAGGTGTGGATCTCAAATACCAATACCTCCACGAACGATATACGCAGTGTGGTTGCATTCTCCGAACTTGCTGAGGATATTGGTCATATCCCCGCTACACAGCAGGCCTATATCAGCGATATGCACCCAAGCACACTTCCTTACAACGGACAGAACGATCTGTATGGAAACATTGTAAACAATACCGGTGTACGTACAGTAAACACAACTGTTTCAACCATCAACAGCTTGTCGAACAACGTGTTGAAACAAACCATTAACTTTGAGCTGGTAGCTTCAGCACGTAAACTGCAGGCATCTGAATATACCTTCAATGCACGACTGGGTTATATTTCCCTTAACCAGCAGCTAAACCCGGACCAGGTGCTCTCTGTTGCTTATCAATACACGCTTAACGGACAGGTTTACCAGGTGGGTGAATTTTCTGACGGAGGTATCAGCGCTCCCCAGGCACTGTATACCAAAATGCTGAAGAGCACCGCTGTAAATACTGCTCATCCGATGTGGCACCTGATGATGAAAAACATCTACTCCATTGGCTCTTACCAAATCAATGCCCAAGATTTTAAGCTGAACATTTTCTACAACAACTTACAAACCGGAACATACATCAATTATTTGCCTGTACCGGTTACGGAAACTCAGATTTCAGGCAAACCGCTTATCCAGGTGCTGAACGTAGATCGCATCAATCAGCAGAACGATCAGCTTGCGGATGGATTGTTTGACTTTATTGATGGCGTTACGATCAATGCCAACAATGGTCGTATTATTTTCCCTGTGGTAGAGCCTTTTGGAGATTATTTACGTGAAAAATTCAATCCGCCAGGTACTATTGCCAATACCTATGTATTCGACCAGCTCTACGATTCTACGCGTATTGTGGCACAGCAGTTCCCACAGCTCAACAGGTTCAAGCTTCGCGGACAGTACCAGTCTTCGTCCAGCTCAGAGATTTCCTTAGGCTCACCTAATGTTCCTCAGGGCTCTGTAACTGTTACCGCAGGCGGCATCCAGCTTACAGAGAACGTGGATTACACGGTGGATTATACGTTGGGCCGCGTTAAAATCATCAACGATGGTATCTTAAATTCGGGAACACCGATTAAGATTGCACTTGAAAGCAATGCCCTGTTTGCCATCCAGCAAAAAACATTACTCGCCACTCACCTCGATTATAAAATCAACAACGATTTCAATGTAGGTGCAACGGTGATGAACCTTACTGAACGGCCGGTTACTCAAAAGGTAAACATTGGTGATGAAGCCATTTCAAATACCATCTGGGGGCTTGACGGAACTTACCGCACAGAAGCACCATTTTTAACTCGCTGGATTGATAAAATACCTTTCCTGGAAACCAAGGAAATGAGCACCATCAATGCTGCTGCTGAGTATGCTTACCTCATACCTGGCCACAACAAAGCGATTGGTAAAGACGGAAACTCTTACATTGACGACTTTGAAGGCAGCCAGTCCACTATCGATTTACGTTCACAAAGCTCATGGACACTTGCCAGCACACCACAAGGGCAGGCAGGACCGGGAACAACAAATCTTTTCCCTGAAGGCGATTTGGCCGACACACTTGCGTATGGCTTTAACCGTGCAAAACTTGCCTGGTATGTGCTTGACCCTATGTTTATCCGCCAGACAACTGGTCTTACCCCAGGCAATATTTCGGATGATGACATGTCGAATAACCTGGTGCGCGAGGTACCTGAAACAGAAGTGTTCCCAAACCGCCCTATTCCTACCGGTGTTCCATCCAATGTGGCCATGTTTGATTTAGCCTATTACCCGGAAGAAAGAGGCCCTTACAATTATGATACAGACCCTTTACCGGGAATATCGGCAGGTTTGGCAGCAGATGGTAAATTAAACTCCCCTGAAACCCGCTGGGCCGGTATTATGCGCGCTATTCAAACCAATGACTTTCAGGCTGCAAACGTGGAGTACATCCAGTTCTGGATGATGGACCCTTTCAATACCGACAATACAGACCCCAGCTCTTCAGGTAACCTGTACTTCAACATTGGTAACATTTCTGAAGATATCCTCCGTGATAATTATAAAAGTGCTGAAAATGGTTTACCTACCCCGGTAAATGCAACCACAACAGTTTCTACCGATTGGGGACTTGTACCGGAAGTACAGCCTTTGCTCAACACATTTAATAACGACCCCGCTGAACGTCCTTACCAGGATGTGGGATTGGATGGATTAGGAACACTTACCAGCCCGACAGAACAAAGCTTTTTCAGCAATTACCTCAGCCAGGTTCAGGGCATTGTTTCACCATCTGCCTACGCAGCCATCAGCGCGGACCCTTCAGCAGATGATTTCCATTATTTCCGGGGAGACGATTACGATAATGCAAACGTTAAAACACTCGAAAGATATAAGTTATTCAACGGAATGGAGAACAACTCCCGTACAACGGAGCAATCTCCTCAAAGTTATCCAACATCGGCAACGTTAACGCCCAATGTGGAAGACATTAACCGTGATAATAACCTGAGCACTGCTGAAGGGTACTATCAATACCATATCAGCCTGAAACCTGGTGATTTTGCTTCGGGTGTGGGTACTAATTACATTACCAATGTTTTCAGCACACAGGGACAAAACATCAAAAATGGTACGTCAAAACCTATTAAATGGTACCAGTTTAAAATACCAATAAAAACTCCCGAGCAGAAAATAGGGGCCATTGAAAACTTCCAGTCGATACGTTTCATACGTATGTTTGTAAAAGGGGTTGACAAACCAATTGTACTGCGTTTTGCACGCCTTGAACTGGTAAGGACCGAATGGCGTAAATATGGTTTTGACCTTCTTCAGCCGGGAATTTACATACCGAATGATGAAGCAGGAACGCTGTTCAATGTAGCAGCTGTTAGTATCGAGGAAAACGGGAGCAATGAGCCTGTAAACTACGTGTTGCCGCCTAACATCAACCGCCAGATAAATGTAGCGTCAGCAAACCTGCTGGCATTGAACGAGCAGGCATTGGCACTTACCGTGTGTGATTTGCAGGATGGTGATTCACGTGCAGCGTTTAAAAATACAGACCTGGATGTGCGTTCCTACAAAAAGCTACAGATGTTTTTGCATGCTGAAGCATCGGCAAATACTGCTAACCCATTAAACCACAACGACCTTAGGGCTTTCATCAGGCTGGGGACCGATTATACTGATAACTATTATGAATACGAAATACCGCTGCAGGTAACAGCCCCCGGATACTACAATGGCAGTAACCAGGACGATCAATACCGTGTATGGCCCGAAGCAAACGATATGGTGCTGGAGTTTGCAAAATTACAAGCGGCCAAACTTCAACGCAATACACTTGGCGTAGGCGTTACAACAGAATACACGGTAATGGATGGCACACGCAAAATAAGCGTAAAAGGAAACCCCAACTTAAGTGCAATTAAAACCATTATGATTGGCGTACGTAACCCTAAGAAACTAGGTATGGGCGATACCGATGACGGCTTAAGCAAATGTGGCCAGGTATGGGTGAATGAGTTGCGCTTAACTGACTTTGACGAGGAAGGTGGCGGTGCTGCCAATGCTCGTGTTACCGCTAAACTTGCTGACTTTGGTACATTATCATTATCGGGTAATTACTATGCCCCTGGCTTTGGAAGTATTGAGAACAAAGTGAGCCAGCGTAAACGTGCCACATTGAAACAATATGACATTACCAGCAGCTTTGAGCTCGGAAAGTTCCTGCCTGCAGATGCAAATATCCAGATACCAATGTTCCTGGGGTATTCCGAAACATTCATTACCCCTCAGTTCAATCCGCTTGATCCTGACATTCTTCTGGCACCACTGCTGAAAGATCCGAACATGTCAAAAGCAGCCCGCGACTCACTGAAATGGGCCACACAAGACTATACCCTGCGCAGGAGCCTCAACTTTACCAATGTAAAAAAAGGAAAAGGCAAAAACTCCAAAAAGAGCCATATCTATGATATTTCGAACTTTGCGGTTTCATACTCCTTTAGTGAAATTTTCCGCAGAAATGTGAATGTGGAATACGACTCAACCCGTAATTACAAAGCAGGGCTGATGTACAACTATGCTCCAAACCCTAAGAATATAAAGCCTTTTGCTAAATCCAAGCTGTTGCAGTCGAAATACCTTTTACTCGTTAAGGATGTTAACTTCTATCTTTTCCCGAACAAACTTGGCTTTTCTACAGATGTAGAGAGAGGTTACAACACCATCAAAACACGTGATATAACGGAAGGTGAAATGCTTGTGATCCCGACCTTCAACAAGCGGTTTACCATGAACCGGAATTACGATTTAAAATACGATATCACCAAAGGCCTGAAGCTGGATTTTGTTGCGACTAACGAAGCTCGTATCCTTGAGCCATACGGAGCACTGGATACCAAAGAGAAAAAAGATACGGTTCTCAATAATTTCCTTGATTTGGGCAAAACAACACAGTACAACCACCAGGTGAATGTAAACTATGCCATACCGATAAACAAGCTGCCACTGATGGATTTCACCACAGCTTCTGTAAGGTATACCGGAACATACAATTGGGTTCGTGCCCCATTCAATGCCGACTCGTTGGGTAACACCATTCAGAACTCCCGTGCCATCCAGTGGACCGGGCAGCTGAATATGGTTACACTTTACAACAAAGTGCCTTACCTTAAAAAAATCAACCAGAAAGGAAATAAAGGGAATAAAAATAACAAACCCACTACGCCACCAAAAGGAAAGACAGGTACTACAGCCAAAGATTCAACAAAGAAAAACGACAACCCGCCTATTGTACTGGAATACATAGCCCGGGTACTTATGAGCCTTAAAAATGTGAATGTGACCTATGCAATAAACAATGGAACAATATTGCCAGGGTATAAACAGTTTACAAATATGATGGGTATGGATGCCAATTTTGCTGGACCTACTCCAGGCTTTATCCTTGGCGACCAGAAGGATATTCGTCAAACCGCCATTGAAAACGACTGGCTTGTAAAAACCAAATCGCTCAATGTACCTTTTGTTCAGACCAGCAGCACCAATCTGAACATACGGGCCAATGTGGAACCTATACCAGATATGAAAATAGAGGTGACTGGCGTACGCACCACCACTACCAATAAAAATGAATTTTTCAGGTGGAAAGAGAACGATACCCTGCCGGATGGAACAATCACCAATCACTTTAAGTCTGAATCGCCTATGGAAACGGGTAATTTCAGTATGTCGTTCCTGGCCTACAGCACCTCTTTTAAAGATGGTGATGCAACGTTTACTAAATTTTTAAATTCACGCGCTGATATTTCCAGCCGACTGGGTGCTGAAAACGACTCTTCTTTAAGCTCCATCAATGGCTTCGCTGAAGGATACAACCCAACATCGCAGGATGTACTGATACCGGCATTTTTATCGGCCTATGGAGGTACCAGTCCACTAACAGTGGGGCTGACAGCTTTCCCTAAATTACCAAAACCTAACTGGCGCGCTACGTATGATGGTTTATCAAAAATAGAAGCCATTAAAAAATATTTCAAATCTGTCACGCTCAGTCATGCGTACCGCTCCACATATAATGTTGGGGGATATACGTCCAACCTGTTGTTTAAAGATACTGATGGCGATGGATTTACAGGAGTAAGAGAAGCTGTTTCCAGCTATGCGAATAACCCTAACTTCCTGGCGAAGGACCTGATAACCACAGTTACCGTTTCCGAACAGTGGAGCCCCCTCATCAAGTTGGATATTACGTTGCACAACAGCATACTTGTAAACTGCGAGTACAAAAAAGACAGGAACTTATCGCTGGGGCTTACCAGTAAAACTATTACCGAAGTTGCCGGAAGCGAGATTGTTGTAGGAACCGGCTACCGCATTAAAGATGTGAGCCTGGGCAAAAAACTGATGATTAAAGGAAAACCAATCAAGAGCGATTTGAACCTGAAATGCGATTTATCCTTCCGTAAGAATATAACGGTTATCAGGCGTATTGTGGAGGAAGTAAGCCAGGCCACTGGGGGTACGAACATTATATCCATTAAACTGTCGGCAGATTATGTGATCAATGAGCGTATCAACGTGCGTTTCTTCTATGACCGTATCATTAATAAACCGGTAGTATCCAACTCCTTTCCTACAACCAATACCAATGCAGGTATTAGTTTAAGATTGACGTTATCGAATTAATGGTTCAATTGCTTAACTGTTCAATTGTTTTATTGCTGGATAAAGCCCTTAGGCCTTAAGCAGCCTCAATAACCATACAACAATTAACCATATAGCCATTTAACAATTCGACAATTTAACAGTATAATCATCCAACAGTTTAACAATATAATTATATTTGCAAGGCAATAAAAAATTAAAACCCTTAATAGATTATGAATTTTCCTGAAAATTTAAAGTATACCAAAGATCACGAGTGGATAAGACTGGAAGGCGATACCGCTTATATAGGAATTACTGATTTCGCACAAGGTGAACTTGGTGATATTGTTTACGTAGAAATTGAAACTGAAGGTGAAGAGCTTGCACACGAAGAGATATTCGGAACAGTAGAAGCTGTAAAAACCGTTTCAGACCTGTTTATGCCGGTTTCAGGAAAAATTCTTGAAGTAAACCCAGGTTTGCAAACCAACCCTGAGGCAGTAAATAAAGATCCTTATGGTGCAGGCTGGATGATTAAGGTGGCCATCAGCAATACTTCTGAACTTGATAGTTTATTGAGCGCTGATGCTTATAAGACATTGATCGGGCACTAAAAAGCCTCAACCTTTAACCCCTCTCTCCTGGGAGAAAGGGGTTACTTATAAAAACATATATTAATTCCCTCTCCTTTGGAGAGGGTTAGGGAGAGGCCCTCATGTTTTTTAAATACACCTGGTGGTCGATGCTGTGGGCATTGATTATACTTATTTTATGCGGAATTCCCGGCAGGGACATTCCGCATATTTCTTTCCTTGAGCTGCTCAGCTTTGATAAGTTTGTTCATGCAGGTATTTTTATGGTGCTTGTGGTCCTGACTATTCGTGGTTTTACACTTCAAAAAAATTTTCCAAAGCTTCAGGCATCAGCAAAAGCCGCTGCCTGCATCAGCTGTATTGTGTATGGAGGCTTATTGGAAGTAATGCAGGGCACCTTGTTTGAAGGCCGCAGTGCAGATATTTATGATTTTATTGCCAACAGCTTTGGTTGCATTGTCGGGCTTCTGCTGTACAAGCGTATTGAACGTATTTTTTTAGTACATTTCATTCGTTAAACTTCATCTACTTATTGATATGGCCATTACATGGAAAATAAAAGCTTTTGATGAACTAAGCGCTCATGAATTGTATGAAATATTTCACCTGCGCCTTGCTGTATTTGCTGTAGAACAGAATGCCGTTTACCAGGATGCTGACGGTAAAAAAGATCTAAAGTCTCATCATATTACAGGACGAGATGAGCAGGGAGAGCTTGTAGCATACGCGCGTATCATCCCTGCTGGCATTGCATACGAAGAAGCTTCCATAGGACGTGTTGCAACATCATCAAAAGCCCGCGGAACAGGCGTTGGACGGGAACTATTTAAAAACGCATTACAGTTTCTTCTTCAAACATACGGCAATGTTCCTGTTAGGATCAGTGCACAAAGCTATCTTATAAAATTTTACTCCGGTTTTGGTTTTAAAGCCTATGGCGAAGAGTACCTGGAAGATTGCCTGCCACATACGGGGATGTTACGTGAAGCTCAGTAAAAAACAGTTTTCTTTTCTGGCAGCGGAGGATTCTTCCACTCCTTTCGTTTCCAGGGTGCAGGATTACATTCCTCCAGCTCATTTCCATTTGATAATGCCGGAAAACTACTATATGCGGGATCACCACTGTAAAAACAGTCTGTGGTTTGTACATAGGCAATGGCTCCTTTTACATTGCTGTCATTGGAATATATTTTCCATAAAAAATGTTTTCCATCGCCAAAATCAAGTCTTCCCGCCCTTTTTGAAACCTGACCGTTAAAACGGATTTCCACACCATTTTTATCATGATTGTCCATAGCATGGGAGCCACCAAATACGCCAATTACAATATGACCCTGATCCTTCCCGAGTTCTGACCATTTAAACATTTTAAACTTGCTGTGGCTGCTTATCCATACATAAACCGGCAGGCTGTCCTTCACATACACAAAGTACTTTTCCCAGTCGTGCTCATGATTATTCAAAAAATCATTGTCGGCATAATACAGCCAGTACTGATACACATCGTATTCTCCGGATTTTACAAAATGGAAATAAACTGCCGGACACTGGTCATTGGGCCCTCTTCCGGAAAGCCCTGTTCTTCCTGTCCCGTATACACTATCACCAATGGCGTATTTAACAATATTTTCGCAGGCATCTTCCACATTTACTGTTCCATCGCCATTCCCATCCTGCATTGTGTTAAAAGCAAAGGAAACAGGAAAAAACCGCTCCTTTTTCCAGAACAGGTAATCAAGGTGCCCCTTATCAAATCTAAGTGTAGCAATGTATTGATATGGGTCTATCGTTTGCGAGGAAGCCGGCAAACCAAACAGAAAAAAACCTAAAACCCATACAAAACGATGCATAAAATCCTTTAGCAAAACTTGCCAAAAATAATCCAATATTCGCAGATTAGTAGATATTCGTAATCCATAACTGCGATTTTTTGAATATATTTGTTCATCTACTTGAAAACAAAACAAATGAGTACAAGAATTATATTGCCAGACTTCAGAAACACACCGGTAGTTGACCAGGTCGGTATTGAAGAACGAGTTGCGCGTTTTACCACCAGGAGCATTAAAAAAGCATCGAAAATGCAGGGCCTGAAACTGACGCTTAGCATGATTGACTTAACAACGCTCGAAGGGAAAGATACCGAGGGCAAAGTGAAACAGATGTGCTATAAAGCAGCCCACCTTCATGATGTGATACCAGGAATACCAAGCGTAGCAGCTGTTTGCGTTTACCCTACAATGGTAAAAACAGCCAAAGATGCCCTAAAAGGAACATCCATAAAAGTTGCTTCGGTTTCAACGGCTTTCCCTAGCGGACAGTCTACCAGGGAAATAAAAATAAACGATACTAAATTTGCGGTTGAGAATGGTGCAGATGAAATTGACATGGTTATTTCCCGTGGTGAATTCCTGAAAGGCAATTACAATTACGTGTTTGACGAAATAGCTGAAATTAAGGAAGCTTGCGGTCCGGCCCGTTTAAAAGTAATTTTCGAAACAGGCGAACTGTCTACCCTTGACAATGTGCGCAGGGCAAGTGAAATTGCAATGTATGCAGGTGCTGATTTCATAAAAACATCAACAGGAAAAATTTCTCCGGCAGCAACCATGCCTGTTACGCTGGTGATGCTGGAAGCCATTCGTGATTATTATTACAAAACCGGGCGTATGGTAGGCATGAAGCCTGCAGGTGGTATTTCCACAGCTAAAGCGGCCTTGCATTACCTGGTAATGGTAAAAGAAACCCTTGGCGGTGCGTGGCTGAGCAATGAGTGGTTCCGTTTTGGAGCCAGCAGCCTTGCAAACGATGTATTGATGCAGATTGCAAAAGAAACGCATGGAGTTTATCAGAGTTCTGATTATTTTTCCAAAGATTAATTTTTTTGTCTGTAAACGCTTATTTATAAAGGAGATTAACATTCAATCATGACAACTAAAACAAGCAAAAAACCAGAAACTAAACTTGGTCTGGATTTCACTACCGACTGGGCATATGCACCTGCTCCGGAAGATACCAAGCACATTAAGCTGGAAAAACAATACGACCTTTTTATTGATGGAAAGTTTGTAAAACCCAACAGTAAAAAGTATTTCGATACTGTGAACCCTGCCACTGAGCAAAAAATAGCAGAAGTAGCTGATGCAGATGAAAAAGACGTAGACAAGGCAGTAAAAGCTGCACGCAAAGCATTTGCAAAATGGAGTAAAACATCTCCGAAGGAGCGTGGTAAATATATTTACCGCATCGCCCGCCTGATGCAGGAAAGAGCACGTGAATTTGCTGTTGTTGAAACAATGGACGGAGGGAAATCCATCCGCGAAAGCCGTGATATAGATGTGCCTCTGGCAGCAAACCACTTTTTTTACAATGCAGGCTGGGCCGATAAGCTTGAATATGCGTTCCCGAACAGGAACCCACAGCCATTGGGCGTTGCAGGACAAATCATACCATGGAATTTCCCTTTATTGATGGCGGCCTGGAAAATTGCACCGGCATTGGCCACCGGAAATACAGTTGTATTGAAACCTGCCGAAACTACTCCCCTTACAGCTTTAAAGCTTGCCGAAGTATTGCGCGACAGCGGATTGCCTGATGGTGTTGTAAACATTGTTACCGGTGCAGGCCGCACTGGTGCTGCTATTGTGAATCATCCCGATGTAAACAAGGTTGCCTTTACAGGTTCTACTGACGTTGGTAAACTTATTCAGAAATCCATTGCAGGCACTGATAAAAAATTAACATTGGAGTTGGGCGGCAAAGCTGCAAACATCATTTTTGAAGATGCTCCACTGGACCAGGCTGTAGAAGGTATTATTAACGGTATTTTCTTTAACCAGGGCCATGTGTGCTGCGCTGGTTCACGTTTGTTTGTGCAGGAAAGTGTTGCAGACATTGTTATCCGCAAGCTGAAGGACCGTATGGAATCGCTGATTGTAGGTGACCCAATGGACAAGAATACAGACATTGGAGCAATCAATTCAAAAGAGCAGTTATTAAAAATCCAGGAATATATCAAAATAGGAAAAAACGAAGGTGCTGAGCTTTACCAGTCTTCATGCAGCATTCCGGGCAAAGGCTATTTCTGCCGTCCTACTTTGTTTTTAAATGCATCACAATCGCACCGTATAGTACAGGAAGAAATATTCGGGCCGGTGCTTGCAGTTCAGACTTTCCGTACCATTGAAGAAGTGATTGAAAAAGCAAACAACATTCCTTATGGGCTTTCAGCAGGTGTTTGGACGGACAAAGGCTCTAAAATATTTAACCTTACCACCAAAATGCGTGCAGGTGTAGTTTGGGCAAACACCTACAACAAATTTGATCCTACTTCACCTTTTGGAGGATACAAAGAAAGTGGATTCGGCCGTGAAGGCGGATTACATGGGTTACTACCATACGTTAAGTTCTAAACATAGCATTACTACAAACTACGAACATGGAAAGATTAGAAGTTTTAAAAACCTACAAAATATATATCGGAGGGCAGTTTCCGAGAACTGAATCCGGGAGATTTTATCCTTTGAAGAATAAGAAAGGAGATGTTATTGCAAACATCTGTCTTTCATCACGCAAAGATTTTCGTAATGCGGTGGTTGCTGCCCGCGGGGCATTTGGTGGCTGGAACAGCCGTGCTGCTTTTAACCGCAGCCAGATACTGTACCGCATAGCTGAAATGCTGGAAGGCCGTAAAGATCAGTTTATTGCCGAACTTGTAACACAAGGATTGAACACTAAAGCAGCACAGGAGGAAGTATCATTGTCTGTAGACCGTTTGGTATATTACGCAGGCTGGTGCGATAAATATCAGGCGATATTAAGCTCCGTGAACCCGGTTGCCTCTTCTCATTTCAACTTTTCAGTACCTGAACCTACAGGTGTAGTAGCCATTATAGCCCCTGAAGAAAGTTCTTTATTGGGACTTGTAACAGCTATTGCTCCGGTAATTGCTGGTGGTAATACCTGCATTGTACTTGCATCTGAAAGCAAACCGTTATGTGCTGTTACATTTGCCGAAGTGCTAAATACATCTGATTTACCGGGAGGTGTGGTAAACATCCTTACCGGCAATAGTGCGGAACTGCACAGCCACTTTTCATCACACATGGATGTGAATGCCTTGATTTATTATCGCAACAATAAAGCTGAAATAAAAACGATCAAAGAAAATGCATCACTAAACGTGAAACGCATTTTTGTTTATGATCAGCTGGCTCTTGCTTCTGATAAGGCTCAAAGCCCTTATATGATCTATGATTTACAGGAAATAAAAACCACCTGGCATCCGATTGAAAATATTGGCTCTGCAAAGGCAGGATACTAAGAATAAGTTAAAAGAGGATAAAGATATAATTCAAAAGCAGCCCATTGGTTTAACTAAACCTATGGGCTGTTTTGTATAACTCTTCGTTGGAAAGACTTTTGAAATAATCATAGGTGATTTTCAAACCTTCGGCACGGCTTACTTTTGGCTCCCAGCCTAATAATTCTTTGGCTTTGGTAATGTCGGGTTTACGCTGCTTCGGGTCGTCCTGCGGCAATGGTTTTGAAACCAACTTTTGAGTAGTGCCGGTAAGCTTTATAATTTCTTCACCAAATTCTTTAATGGTTATTTCCTGAGGATTACCAATATTCACTGGCTGTGCATAATCGCTCATCAATAGGCGGTAAATACCTTCTACCAAATCGTCCACATAGCAGAACGAACGTGTTTGGGAACCATCCCCAAACATGGTAAGATCTTCACCACGCAATGCCTGACCAATGAATGCAGGCAATACGCGCCCATCATTCAGTCGCATACGCGGACCATAAGTATTGAAAATACGAACAATACGTGTTTCAAGGCCATGATAAGTATGGTAAGCCATGGTCATTGCTTCCATAAAACGTTTTGCTTCATCGTACACACCACGTGGCCCAACGGGGTTTACATTGCCCCAATACTCTTCTGTTTGAGGATGCACCATGGGATCGCCATATACTTCTGATGTAGATGCTACGAGGATACGCGCTTTTTTAGCTTTGGCAAGTCCCAATAAATTATGCGTTCCGAGAGAACTTACTTTAAGTGTCTGTATCGGTATTTTTAAATAATCAATCGGAGAAGCTGGTGATGCAAAGTGCAATATATAATCCAGCTTCCCAGGTACAAATACAAATTTTGAAACATCATGATGGTAGAACTCAAACTGTTCCAGCTTCATTAAATGTTCTATATTCTTCAGATCACCGGTTATAAGGTTATCCATGCCAATTACATGATACCCTTCCTTTATAAAACGATCGCAAAGATGTGAGCCCAAAAAGCCTGCTGAACCGGTAATTAATATTCGTTTTTTTTCCACGCTAGATATTTTTTATTTAAATACGACCAACCATTTAAACAAGTGATGTTTAATCTATTTCAGTGATCGCAACAATTTCTTCCTTTACTATGAGATGTATGTGATAATCAAACTTAATATTACCCTCAGTTATGAATTTTAATTTTTCTGCTTCAGGATTCAATAGAACCCGATACTGCCTGCCTTCAATTAAACTAAGATTAACAGGTAATTTTGAAAGCGAGTCTAAAGCTACAAAGGGAGTTATTTCAATTTCGTCAACTTTAATATTTCCAATCAGGTCATTATTTACTTTGAAAGTATAAATATCGCGCCTCCTTGTTTTACCAGTTTGAAAAGGTTCACACGGTCCAAGCACCCTATAAAAAGTGCCAATAAATGCCACAGATACCTGATTTTCAACATCAACACTTACAGTATCAAATATTTGTAAATTCACTTTTTGCGCCTTAAGATATTTTGTATTCAGCACAAGCATTAATAGAATAAGAAGCCTAATTTTTCCATTCATCATACCTGTTGCAGTTTTGCGGCCTAGCTAATCTTCAATTAAATCACTGCCCTTCCTATACTATAGTAGCCGAAGCCCAACTCTCTCATTTGCGGAATCCCGTATAAATTACGCCCGTCAAAAATCACTTTATTCTTCAGAAGTGAGGCCATCTTTTCAAAGTCGGGAGTGCGAAACACGCTCCATTCAGTTGCAATAAGCAGTGCATCCGCATCACGCAAAGCATCATATTCATCCAATGCATACGCAATTTTATCACCGATAAGATGTCTGACATTGTTCATTGCTTCCGGATCATACGCAGTAACCGTAGCGCCTTCTTTCAGTAGTTCATCAATAATATACAATGCAGGTGCCTCACGGATATCATCGGTATCGGGTTTAAAAGCAAGTCCCCACAACGCAATTTTTCTGCCTTTTAAATCATTTTTAAAGTACTTTTTAATCTTTGGTACAATAATGGTTTTCTGCTTATCATTAATATCCATTACGGCATCCAGAATCTTAAAATCATAATTCACCTCACTTGCAGATTTAGCAAGAGCCTGAACATCCTTAGGGAAACAGCTTCCACCATAGCCGATACCAGGAAATAAAAAGCGTTTGCCTATACGTGCATCGGAACCAATACCAATGCGGATAGCATCTACATCTGCACCTAATTTCTCACACAGATTGGCAATTTCATTCATGAATGTAATTTTGGTTGCAAGAAAAGCATTTGCGGCATATTTGGTTAATTCGGCCGAACGCTCGTCCATAAAAATAATCGGGTTACCCTGGCGAACATAAGGCCTGTAAAGATCTTCCATAATCTTCCTTGCTCTTTCGGAACTTGTTCCTATAACAACCCTATCCGGTTTCATAAAATCATCCACTGCAAAACCCTCCCTCAGAAATTCGGGATTGGAAACAACATCAAATAATTCGCTGTTTACCTTATCAGCAGGAAGATTTTCCGAAATCGCTTTTCTTACTTTTTCAGCAGTCCCCACTGGCACGGTACTTTTGTCAACGACAACCTTATAGTCTGTTATCAGTTTGCCCAGCTCTTTAGCCACACCAAGTATATAGCTTAAGTCTGCCGAACCATCTTCACCCGGAGGGGTTGGCAGAGCAAGGAATATAATTTTTGCCTGTCCTACAGCTTCGGCAAGGTTAGTTGTAAATGTTAAACGCCCTTGTTTAATATTCCGCTCAAACAATGTATCCAGGTGCGGCTCATATATGGGCACGATACCAGATTGCAGCTTTTGGATCTTTTCTGCATTAATATCAACACATACCACATTGTTCCCGGTTTCCGCAAGACATGTTCCCGTTACCAGACCAACATACCCTGTACCTACTACTGCTATATTCATAAATTGTTTATGAGTTTACGAGTTCTGACAAGTTTTATGCCAGCAAAAAGTCTATTTATTTAAAAATTCCAATACTGAGTCCGTAATGTACTTTAGTGTTTCTTCGTCAAGCTCTGTATGCATTGGCAAAGACATAACGGAAGCACAAAGCTTTTCTGTAATCGGGAAATCTCCTGCTTTATAGCGGGGATCAAGGTATGCCTTTTGCATGTGTAATGGAATTGGATAATAGATCATTGCCGGAATATCGCGGCCCGCCAAAAACTCTTTTAAAGCAGTCCGGTCGACCCCATTCAGCTGAAGTGTATACTGATGAAATACATGATTGGAGTAACTCGCTCTTGCAGGAGCTTTAACTTTCGGATGATTTGCGAAAGCTTTATCATAGTAATTCGCAGCTTTATTTCGGGCTGCTGCGTAGTTGTCAAGATCTCGCAATTTTACTCTCAGAATAGCAGCCTGAATGCTGTCCAGACGGGAATTCACACCTATTGAGTCGTGTACGTACTGTACTGACTGACCGTGATTGGAAATCATTCGTATTTTAGCTGCAAGTGCATCGTCATTTGTAAACATTGCACCACCATCACCATAACAACCTAAATTTTTCGAAGGAAAAAAAGATGTACATCCAATAGTACCAATTGTTCCAGCCTTTTTCTTGGATCCATCTTTGAAAAAATAATCTGCTCCAATTGCCTGTGCTGTATCTTCAATCACATACAGATTGTACTTTTTAGCCAGAGCCATTAAAGCCTCCATATTGGCACACTGTCCGAAAAGGTGAACGGGAACAATCGCTTTTGTTTTGGGAGTGATTGCTTTTTCAATAGCTGTTATATCAATATCAAATGTATCAGGAATTACATCTACAAGCACCGGCTTAAGGCCCAATAAACCAATCACTTCAGCTGTAGCCACATAGGTAAAATCAGCAGTAATTACTTCATCTCCCGGTTTCAAATCCAAAGCCATCATTGCGATCTGCAATGCATCCGTGCCATTGGCACATGGAATAACATGTTTCACGGACAAATATCTTTCAAGTTCTGCCTGGAAGGCCTTCACTTCCGGACCGTTGATAAAAGCCGTATTATCAATCACACTTTGTATGGCAGCATCTACCTGGGGCTTTATTTTTTCATACTGACCTTTTAAGTCAACCATCTGGATTTTCTTGGCTACTTTTTCCATTTTTTATTGATTTTATTTGAAACGCGAATATAGTTAAAATAAACCAATTTTATTCACGTTTTAATGGTGAGAATTCCCTATAAAATTAGCGTATATTAGCAGTCATTTTAAAATCAGTATGTAAATGTTCCGAAAGTACTTATTTATTGTTTTTTTTGTTTTCTCCATAACCGCTGTAGCTCAGGTGAGTGTAAAGGATTCCGCTATTTCCACGCCTCTTATAAGCGCCTCATATTTGTACCAGATGCCGGCTGGCGATATGGCCGAGCGTTTTGGTAATAATTCGGCCCTCCAGTTAAATATTGATTACAAAACCCGGAAACAGTGGATGTTTGGTGTAAATGGCGGTTATTTTTTTGGTAAAGACATCAGAGAAAAAGGTATTTTCGACAGTATTGTTACATCTGACGGTAATATCATCAACCGTAATGGTGAATTTGCAGATGTACGGGTATATGAGCGCGGTTTTACAGTGTCCGTTACTGCCGGACGGATGTTTGCATTGAAAAAACCAAACCCCAATAGCGGAATAGTGCTAAATGTTGGTATTGGGTTCATCCAGCACAAACTAAGAATTGAAACTATTGGAAATAATGTTCCGCAACTGTCGACCGAATATAAAAAAGGATATGACAGGCTTACCAACGGCCTTTTGCTTAGTGAAAATCTGGGATACATGTATCTCAGCAATAACCGGCTCCTAAACTTTTATTTTGGTTTTGAATGTCTGCAGGGCTTTACCCAAAACAGACGCTCCTACGATTATGATTTAAGGAAACAGGACACTAAGAAAAGGCTGGATATATTCTACGGTGGCAAAATTGCCTGGATACTGCCGTTGTATAAAAAAGCACCACAGGAATTTTATATCTATTAGGACTACAAAGCAGATTTCACAGCATAGATGCGGCTCATATACAGTTTTTCCATTCACCTTTATACACTGGCAATACATGTTGCATCTCTATTTAGTCCCAAGGCCAAACTATGGATAAATGGCAGAAAAAATATTTTCCAACAGCTCGAATACGCTTTTCAGAACAGGAGCAATATAAAAAAACTGATATGGGTGCATTGCGCCTCTTTAGGCGAATTTGAGCAGGGGCGCCCGCTTATGGAACAGATAAAAAGAGAAAACCAGGAAAACAAAATCCTGCTTACTTTCTTTTCACCTTCAGGTTATGAAGTGCGTAAAAATTACAGCGGAGCAGATTTCATCTTTTACCTGCCGGCAGATACAGCATCGAATGCAGCAAGGTTTATTTCTGTTGTGAAGCCCAGCAAAGTTCTTTTTGTAAAATATGAATTCTGGTTTAATTATTTGAATGAGCTCAAAAACCAGAAAGTCCCTACCTACCTGGTATGCGGTATTTTCAGGCCTGACCAGCACTTTTTTAAAAACTATGGTTTCTGGTTTCGTAAACATCTCAATGCATTCATGCACTTTTACTTGCAGAATGAAGCATCAGAATCTCTTTTAAAAAGTATTGGTTATCAAAACGCAACTGTTGCAGGCGATACAAGATTTGACCGGGTTATTGAAATTACAAAAACAGCAAAAGATATTCCACTCATAAATCAATTTATAGGCGCTAAAAGCGTCATTGTTGCAGGAAGCACCTGGCAACCCGACATTGAACGCATTTCTCACATTCCGTTCCAGGATGCGGAATATAAATTGATTATTGCCCCTCATGAAATATCTGAAACCAGCATCCGCACTACCATTTCTCTTTTTGAAAAGTCTTCTTCGGACTTAAATATAATGCGCTATTCCGTAGCGACAGAGAAAACTGTAGCGGCTGCTAACATTTTAATCATCGACAATATCGGGATGCTTTCATCGCTATACCAATATGGAACTATCGCATACATTGGAGGGGGATTTGGTAAAGGGATACACAACATTCTTGAACCGGCAACATTCGGATTACCGGTTATCTTTGGCCCGAATTACGATAAATTCAACGAAGCAAAAGAATTAATAAAGGCAGGAGGAGCATTTTCAATTGCTTCTGCAGCGGAACTGCAAAAACTTCTGGGCTTCTTAAATAAAGACACATTAAAAGCAGCCTCATTTGCATCAAAAAACTATGTTGCATCAAACGCTGGTGCCACATTAAAAATAATGAATGCCATAAAAAGTTAAAATAGAAATCCATAAATTACATTTGAATAACATTATCTTTGCCAACAAGCCTGAAGATTATAAAAACTGAACCTTTACCATGGCACGAATACTTACAGGAATACAAAGTACAAACATTCCTCATCTTGGAAATATATTAGGGGCAATCATGCCTGCAATCGAACTTTCAAAAAAAGCAGAAAACGATTCATACTTTTTCATCGCAGATCTGCATTCATTAACAACCATTAAAGATGCTGCATTTCTGAAAAACAGCACTGACGCAGTGGCAGCGACATGGCTTGCATTCGGTTTTGATACTGAAAAGAATGTGTTTTACCGCCAGAGCGATGTAACAGAAGTATGTGAACTTACCTGGTACCTGAATTGCTTTACGCCATATCCAATGCTTGCAAATGCACACTCCTTCAAAGATAAATCAGAGCGCTTGGCTGATGTGAATGCAGGTTTGTTTACTTACCCTGTGCTGATGACAGCTGATATTATTTTATACGATGCCAACTTCGTACCTGTTGGAAAAGATCAGCTGCAACACCTGGAAATGGCGAGGGATATTGCGGAAAAGGTGAACAACAAATTGGGGAACATATTTGTAGTTCCGGAAGCTAAGATTGATGAGACTGTAATGATTGTACCGGGTATTGACGGACAGAAAATGAGTAAATCCTACAACAACTTTATTAATATTTTTCTTCCTGAAAAGGAACTAAAAAAAGTGGTAATGAGTATTATTACCGATGCCACTCCACTGGAAGCGCCTAAAAATCCTGACACCTGCAATGTTTTCGCTTTATACAAATTACTTGCAAACGAAGCGAAAACCGCTGAAATGCGCAAACTGTATGCCAATGGTGGTTATGGGTATGGCCATGCAAAAACCGCACTATATGAATTAATCCTGGAAAAATTCAGCGAACAACGTAAAATGTTTGACTATTACATGAACAACCGCAATGAGCTGGATGCAAGGTTGCAGGTAGGGGCTGACAAAGCCCGCGTAGTTGCAAAGGCAACGCTGAAGCGCCTCAGAGAGCAACTTGGATTGAAGGCTTAATCAACATATAATTGTTATAGCAAATGATGTTCACCACTAAAGAACTTAAGGCGATTCATATTTTGGCTGCCTGCCTTATCGCGCTGGCTTATTCCTGCACTCCGCCTAAAACCATTACACAATCAGGAAAAGTTACACCCAAAGGCCAGGTAAAAGCAGGAATGGATTATTCAGCTAATGTCCCAACACATGTCGTACGTTCAATTTATGACAATGTAGGTTCAATTGTTGGGCCGCTTCTGAGCAAGGATACCATTTATGTAGACGCGCAGCTTATGGGGCTTAACCGCACTGCACTTGCTTATGCAATAGAGCCAATTGGGGTAGGATATCACTATTATGCACGCTATGGAATTTTAAAAAAATTTGATGTTGGGTACAAATATGCGTCTGGCACACACACATTTGACGCAATGTACCAGTTCATGGGCTCTACGGGATCCATCAACGAACCTGGTGAAAAGAAAATGTGTGGAAGCGTTGGACTGCAGTTCTCTTCCAAAAGCTATGAATTACCGGGCTGGAATGGCTTAAATAAAGCACAGACCATACTGGGCTTTGAAATGAATCGCAAAGACTTTATAATCCCTTTAATTTTTAGCATTCCTTTCGGCCCCGAAGAAACTATAGGTAATTTTTCCTTCGGAATGGTTTATACACGTTCCTTTTTAAATTATGGTTTTAAAAGCAATAAAATATTTGATACCGTTGCACAGACCGCGCCTGTTGCACTGCAATCATTAAATAACAAAGCAAATTATGGAGGTGTTGGGATTTTCTTCAACCTTAAGCTGGGATACAAATATATTTATGCGCTCCCTGCTTTTGCCATGTATTACCAGAACTATGGCAGCTTCATGTTGCTTGACGGAAGTAAAGCCGGCTTCAGAGGGGTAACATTTGTTCCGTCACTGGGCATACAAATCAATCCGACCCAGATTTATTATGATGTAAGGAAAAGAAAAAAATAATCATTGAACTATTCCGGGTCGGAAGAAATACAATTTTTAAAGTATAAGATTCTCTACTTCCTTATAACCCTCAGTAAGCTCCCCTCTTCTGAAACGGTTCACTAGTTCATGCGCCATTCGTGTAGGTTCCGGTATCCTGTATTTTCCGGTGCATTGTTTTATTGTATCAAGACTATTTTTTACACCAATTTTATGTCCCGGTGAAACAAAAACAGGTTTAACATTGGCCTTGCTCCTATATGCATAACCCAAAAGTTCCGAACCATCATATATTTCGCTGAAGGAACCTTGTTTTAATTCAGGTTCCCGAAATTTACCAAACAATATCTTTTTCGCACAGCCCATGCTCGGCTGACCAGTAATACCTCCAAAATGAGCCGCTATCCCTAATCTTCGGGGATGCGCTATTCCATGCCCGTCAACAACAAGTAAATCGGGCTTTACAGGAATGCGTTCCCAAACTTGTACCAGCGCGGGCACCTCCCTGAAAGCAAGGAACCCCGGAACATAAGGAAAGCGCGTTTCGGCTTTTACCAATGAATACCCTATAGGTCTTAAATCCGGGAATGACATAACTATAATACCAGCGTAAATTGTTGTGCTATACAGGTTGAGGGATATATCAGCTCCGGCAATGGTATGAATACTCAGCGCCCTTTCCTGCACATCAATTGTTGCACGCAATTCATTCTGGATTTTTACAGCCTCTGGTATTTTTAATCCTTCGTACATCCTTTACATTTTAACATGGGGCATTCTAGAATGGGGAACCATACGTGGCCCTGATTACTTTATCCCCGAGAGCAGGAATTCGCTTAAACAGACCAATCGCCATATTCGTCAATGCTGTATTTTTCAAAAGGTATTGGAGACACCCCGAAATTCTGATACGGCTGCGAAATTGTGATTTCCAAAAACGTTCATACCTTTTTTCCAGCTGCTCACGGGAAATTTGTTGTTTAAAATAGCGCTCTACCTGCTGACACAAAAAAAATGAGCTGCGCATGGCAATACTCATACCATTTCCACTGAGCGGAGCAATATTGCCCGCGGTATCGCCCAGCATTAATACATGGGCCTCAACAGCACTTTTATAACCTATTTTAATTTGTGAAATTGCTACTGGCTTTTCAAATAAAAAGTGTGACTTTGTAAAATAAGTTTTTAAAAATGGGTTTTGGTATAACACCTCTTTTTCCATCCTTTTTATATCTCCACCATGTTTTTTCAGGTTCTCTGCGGCTGTCAGATAACATAAACAATATTTATTTTCTTCAATTTTTGACATACCGCAATAGCCATTTTTAAAATTATGCAGCTCAATTATATCATCAGGGAAATCAAGTGTTACATGATACTTTATTCCAACGTAGTTTTGTGTGCGATCCTGCTTTTTAAGAAAACCACGTGAAAGTTTATTATCAAGGCCGCTTTGTTTCCCCCAGGCACCTACACACAATTCGGAGGTATAAATCCCCTTTTCTGATACAATAGTAAAAACTTCGGAATCAAACTTCAGGTCTGTTACTTTGCAGGCATCATTCACCTGTACACCTTTATCCTTTGCCAGCTTTGCAAGTTCAGAATCAAGAGTGTAACGACTAATACCAAAGCCCCCGATAGGGTGCATTTGTGAAAACATATGGCCAGACGGAGATGAAACACGTACTTCTTTTATCTGAGGCAACTTCATCTCAGTTAAATCCAGACCTATTCTTTCCAGAAAGTGCCACGATTCCATTGAAACATACTCTCCGCAAACTTTATGAAAAGGGTAACGGTTGCGTTCAAACAGAACACATGAATAACCGGCATCGGCCAATTGAACTGCAAGAGTGAGCCCGGAAACTCCTCCACCAATAATTGCAACCTGGAATTTATTGTGCTCTTGAATCATACGGTTCATAAATTATTTTCATGATTCTTTTTAAACACAACCAGGTAACGAAATGCCCACTTCCAGGCGACATAAACATCTTTTACATTCGCGCTCTTCAGCATACGCAAAAGTTCATCCCTGCTAAAGCCCCGAAGCACCGAAAGAGGGGCATCATTCTTAACGAGTACCGATGAGCTAAAAAAAGAAGTAAGGACTTTAATACTGTGATATGCGAACCAATTGCGCTGCAAATCATTAATTACGAAGCCTACACGGGAACCATTGGCCATACGATCAAACAGCTCTACAAGCTCTTGGTCCTTCAGGTGGTGACAAAACAATGCGCAATGAGCAATATCTACAGTTGCACCAGAGGTCAAGTATTCCTTGTAATCACTTTGGATACAACTTATCTCCCTATAATTTTTGCAATAACCATTTGCAAACTCCATTGCATGGGGATTAATATCAACTCCTGTTATTTTTACTTTAAATACATTGCGCCTGGCCCATTCTGCAATTGCAATCATGGCATCACCACCTCCACAACCGATATCAACGATATGATATTCCTTATTCTTATCCGTTATTAATTCTTTCATTCCTTTAATCGTAACCGAATGCCCACCAAGAGTACGATTAATAAAGTTCAATTCGTGAAGGTTGCGAAACAATGCTTCCCTGGCAACATCTGGGGCATCCATAAGCTCTGCTTCATAAGAACGGTGTTGGAAACGATCAAGCATAGGAAAGAAGGGCAGTTTCTATACTTATACCAGGACCAAAGCCAATTGAAAAAACAGTTTCGTTCTTCCTGTAATCCTGCAATAAACCTTGCAACACAAACAAGATTGTGGGTGAAGACATGTTTCCATATTTCTGAAGTACTTCATAAGAATGCCGTGTCTTTTCTTTATCGAGCTGTAGCTTATTCTGAACAGTATCCAGTATTTTTTTACCTCCTGGATGAATGGCCCATCCGGAAACAGTTGTTACATCCATATTGTATTTTCTGGAAGACTGCTCCAGTAACGACCCCATCTGCTCTCCAATAAAATCCGGAATTTTCGCATTCAGCACCATTTCAAAGCTCACTGGTGTAATGTTCCAGCCCATCAGGTTTTTACCTTTATGCAATAGCGTGGAATAAAACCCATTGACATTAAAACCTTTTAAACCCTTCTGTTCAGCGTATGCACCCGAAGTAACCACCACAGCAGCCGCACCATCCCCAAAAACTGTATTGGACAATAAATAATCGTTAGAATCTTTTGGCTGAAAATGCAGTGTACAAAGCTCCACGCAAACAATCAGAACTTTTGCTTTTACTTCCGACTGTACTATCATATCGGCAATTTTCAATGCATGAAACGCAGCATTACAACCCATAAAATTTACACAGGTACGAAATATGTCGGATGGGAGTTCAAGCTGTTCGATAAGTTCCGCATCTATCCCAGGCGCATACATACCAGTACAGGATACTGTAATTAAATGTGTTACTCCAAAATCTTTTACTGAGCTGTTCAGCTTTCTGAAACCGGCATCAACCGCATCCATTGCAAGCGGCAATGCTTTTCTTCTGTATTCAGCAAGACGAATATCAACGGAGGCCTTGTAATCCTTATCAAAGAACCTCCCCTCCCCTTCTGGATTATCGAAATCAGCTATTGCAGAATATCTTGTATCTATACCACTATAACTGAAAAGTGTATTTAATTTCCGGGAAGCTGCTACATCTTTATAAGCATCATGCATAAAGCCTAGTATCGCTCCCTGCCGGGTGCCATATTCAGGAACTGCCGTACCTATTGAAATAATTCTGCTTGCCATGAATATTAAAACCAGTTCACTACCGTCCTAAAGACGGATTTTAAAGTTCT
>FRDC01000005.1_pt1 | contig 26068 bp, 20 predicted proteins | sample 1106171 | NCBI WGS metagenome assembly FRDC01 (sample SAMEA3930566, study PRJEB13176) | freshwater metagenome | biome: Drinking water system; feature: drinking water; material: water | place: Singapore | collected 2014-12-20 | reverse complement strand
GCCTTCACCGCGCCCGAGGCGGACGCGCCCCCCGGCCCCGGCCCCGCTCCCGGCCTCGCGCCGTCGCCGCCGCTCACCCGGCTACGCGGCATGACCCCGGCGCTCGCCGCCGAGCTCGAGCGCCACGGCATCCGCACGCTGCGCGACATCGAAACGCTGAGCGGCGAGGACGAGATCGCGCTCGAAATCCGGCTCGAACTGCCGGCGGGCTATATCGCGCGCCACCAATGGCGGCTCCAGGCGGCGCTGCTCGACGAAGCCGCCGCGACCTAAAGCGCTTTTCGGCCAAGCGGAATCACCCGCCTCGAAATCGCGCTGAGCGCGTCGCGCCAATGCCTGGAGCGCGACGCCGATGACCGCCGCTACACCAACGGCGCGCCACGACTCCGGCTCGCTCATCGCGACGAGCGCCGCGCACACCAGCGCGCCGAGCACCGCGAGCACCCAATTGCCCCAGCGCCGGTCGAGCCGAGGCAGCGCGGCGACGCAGACGGCATAAACGATCAACCGCGAGGCGACCGTCATCGTCGCCAGCACGGCGAAGCCGCCGCTCAGCGCCAGCGCGACCAGCACCGCCATGGTGAACAGGGTGGCGTTGGTCGGCACGCCGCGCGCATCGATCCGCGCGACGCGCGCGCCTCGCCAGCGCTCGTCAACGCCACTTCGAAGCCGACAAAGGCGAAGGCGGCGAGCGTCACCGCGCGGGGGAGCGCGGGCTCGGCCGGCATGGGCACCCCGCCCTGCGCCGCCAGCGCCAACGGCAGCGCGAGCACGAGCAACAGGAGAAGCGGTGCGAGCTTGGCGAGCGAGGCGGCGCGCAGCAACGCGTCGCCTCGGGCGACGGGCGCATAGGCGATCGCGCCCACCACGGCGAGCAACAGCAGCACCAGCAGCGCATGGCTCAGCGGCCCGGCAGCCCAAGCGGGCAGCAGCCGCGCAACGTAATCAGCGCATAAATTGCCGTTCGCCGCGGCCGATGTCGCGCTGGAAAGCGATTGCATCCAGCCGAGCTGGAAGGCGGTCGTCGGGCCGAACGCGTCGCGCGCATAGCAAATGGGTCCGCCGGTTTCGTCATAGCGCGCGGCCAGCCGTGCCATCAGCAGCACGATCGGCAGCAGGGCCAGGCACACCGCGAGCACGATCAGCGGCGCGATGCCGCCCGCGAAACGCGCCGCGCCGCCCGGCAGCGCGAAGATGCCGGCGCCGACGATGCCGTTGAGCACCAACGCCGCCAGCCCCCAAAACCCCACCGCGCGCACCAGCTTGCCCGCGCCCGCCTGCCCCATCCGCGCGCCCCTTTCGGGACGCGAGCCTAGACCATCACGTAGCCGAAACAATAGCCACTAACGGCAAGCCCAGCCAACGCCGCGCGGCCGGCCAGCGGGTGAGCACCAGCCGCTCGACCGCCAGCACCGCGAGCAGCGACAGACCGAACAGCGGCAGCGCGACCCCCAGCAGCACGAGCAGCACGCCAAAGCCCCGCGCGAGCGCCGGGCGCGCCGGCGCGGGGGGCGCGCCGAGCGTCCCCACCGGGCGGCGGCGCAGCCAGAGCACCACGCTGCTCAGCGCGAGCAGCATCAGCCCGAGCGCGGTGGCGAGGTTGAGCAGCTGGTTCGCCCAGCCGAACGCCTGCCCCTCATGGATCGCCACCCCCCAGCCGACCAGCCGATCGACCAGCTTGCGCGCCGCGAAATCGCGCCGACTTAGGATTCGCCCCTCGCTCGACAGCGTCAGATCGCTGCGCAAGGGCCGGTTGGCGGCATCCGACTTGGCGGTCCAGGGCGCGCCGGGCCCCGTCGGCGGCGCGATCAGCACCGGGGGCGCCAGATGCTGCGCGGCGACCAGCGGCACCAGCCGATCGAGCGGATGCCCGTCGCCGATCGGGTGCGCCATCGTCATCCCTTGATGCTCGGCATGGTCGCTCATCATTGCGCGCGTGCCCGCGTCGAGCGCGGCGCGCTGCGCCAGCTCGCCACTGCGCCCACTCGCCCAATCCTGCTTGACCGGCCCTTCGACCACCCCGCGCACGGCCTTCAAATAGCCGCCCCAGCTCTTCGCCCAGGGCAGGCCCGAGACGAGCAGGAACAGCGCCATCGCCGACACCCAAAAGCCGGTGACAGCGTGAAGATCGCGCCAGAACGCCCGGCGCCCGCGCCCGAGCCGGGGATAGACCACCCCCGCGAGCCCCCCGCCGCGCGGCCACCAGAGCAGCAGCCCGCTCACCAGCATGATGATCGCCCAACTCGCGGCGAGCTCGACCAAATAGGAACCGGCATCGCCCGCGAGCAATTCGCCGTGGAGCCGGAAGACGATCCGCATCGGCCGCGCGTCCTCATCGACCCGCGCCAGGATCGCGAGGCTGCGCGGATGGACATAGACGCGCGTCTCGTCGCGCCCGCGCCCGACGATCACTTGCGCGGCGTCGCCCGCCGCTTCGGGGAGTTGATAGCGGTGGAAGACCGACCCCGGCACCGCCGCGACCGCCGCCGCCACCTGCGCCGAGGGCGGCGCGGGCGGCCCGGCGAGCGCGAGCCCACGATAGGGCGCGCCGAGCGCCGCCTCGATCTGCGGGCGAAACAGATACAGGCTCCCGGTGAGCGACAGCCAGAGGATGAAGGGGATGCAGAACAGCCCGGCATAGAAATGCCAGCGCCACAAATTCGCCCGCCCGGGCCAGTTGCGCGTGCTCGTCATCAGAACCTCGTCTTGATCCCGCCGAACAGGCTGCGCGGCTGGCCGGCGTAAAGGCTGCCAGTGACCCCGCGCAGCACGCTCGCGCCATTTTGCGCGCCCGCCGCGTTCAGGCTGTTCGCGATAACCGATGCCGACCCCACATAAGTCACGTCGCCGATATTCTGCACGGCGACATACAGGCTGAACCGACCGCCGCCCATCGGCGGATCATAATGAAGGTTCAAATTGACGAGCGCATAGCCCGGCACGCGCAGTTGATTGCCATTGTCGATGAAATAGCTGCTCCGCCAGGTGACTTCGGCGAAACCGCCCAGCCCGCGCCAGCGCCCGCTCGGCAAATCATAGCCCGCCCGGAAATTGAGGAAATGGGGAATCACGCCAGGGATGGCGTTACCATCGCGCGAGAACAGCCGCGATTGCGCGCCGCTCGTCAGCCGTTCGGTGAAATCGGTGTAAAATTGGTCGGTAAAGCCATAATTCAAATCGAATTTCGCCCCTGCCAGCGCCCGTGGCCGCCAGCCGATGCCGAGATCGACGCCGCGATGCACCGATCGCGGCGCGTTGGCGGTGAAGCTCAGCAGATTGACCCCCGCCGATTGGGTGATCAGCTCGTTGCGAAACCATTCCTGGTAAAAGGCCGCCGACAGGGTGATGTCGCTCAGCGCGAGGTCCGCGCCCAATTCGGCGCCGATATTGGTCTGCGGCTTTAGGCTCGTGTTGTTGCCGAACGTCCCCTGCGGCGTCACGAACAAATTGCCCGTTTGGGGAATGCCATAGCCGGTGCCGACGCGCGCGTGGAGGCTCAACGGGCGCGCCGCTTGCCACACGAGCGCCACCTCGGGGGCGACGTTCCAGAAATCGCGGTTCGCCGGGATGGCTTGGGTACGTGGCGCGGCGCCGAGGGGATAAGTGAAGATCGTCTGCGTCACCCCGATCGTCGACCGTTCGCCGCCGATTCCGGCGATCAGTTGTAGCTTGTTCGTGAGCGCGAGTTCCTCGCGGGCGCGCAAGCCCCAATTCTGGACGTCGCCGAAGACCGTTTGCGCGAGCGCGCCCAGCCGTTCGCGCCCGCCCGGCGCCTTGTTGAAGGTGAAGCTCTGGTTATCCAATATGCTATAAAAGAAACCTAGGAAACTGGTCGAAGCCAGGCCGAACAAGCGCCCGCGCCGAGTGAGTTCGCTCGTCAGGTTCAGGCTGTTGAGCGTGCCGCGAAAGGGCGTTGCGTTGGTCGGCTGGAAGACGTCGCGATTGTCGAGCGTGATCTGGGTGCGCCAGTTGAGACCGGCGCTCAGATCATGCTCATAGCGTAGCCCCAGGATCAGCCGGCGATCGTCGCGCGCCAGATCGGCCTCGGCCGCGCTCTCGCTTACCCGCGCGCCGTTGGTGCCATTGGCGAACACCGCGATGCTGCCGCACCCCGCCGCCGCGCGCGCCGCGACCGCGCAGCCGCGTTGATAAGGATTGGCGGCGAATTGATCGAAGGACAGCCGTGTCGAAAGCCGAAACAGCCCCTGATTCGCGATGAACTTCACCGCGATTCGGTCGCGCGCGCCCAAGTCGAACTGTGCATACGTATTCGCGGTGACCGTCTGATAATCATTATGCGCGGTCGCGCCGTTGCCGCCGACGAAACTGGCGAACAAAGCGGCGCCATGACGCGCCCCCGCGCTGCCGATCGTGGCATAAACATTGCCGTAACCATCGCTGCCGAGATCGCTGCCGAACGAGCCGCCATTCAGCCCGCGCCGGGTGCGGAAATTCACCGCGCCGCCCAGCGCATAATTGCCGTAACGCGCCGAGGACGGCCCGCGCACCACCTCGAGCGAGGCATAGGCGTGCGGATCGGCGAGATCGAAGCGCGCGAGGCCATCGGGCTGGGTGACCGGGAAATCATCCTCGAACACCTGTATGTTGCGCGCGCCGAAGCTGTTGCGCGCGTTCGATCCGCGGATCGATAGCCCCACGTCGCGCGGGCCATTGCCCTGGATCACCGCCACCCCGGGGACGAGGCGGAGGAAATCGGCGATGTTGGTCGCGGGGGTATTATCGACCCGATCGGCGTCGATCCGGGTCGCGGCCTGCCCCTTGGCGGGATCGGCGACGGGAAGCGCGCGCGCGGTGACGACCACTTCTTGCGGCGCATTGGGCGCGTCGGGGGACGGATCGACGGGGTGATCGGGCGTGGCGGCGCGCGCCGCCACGGGCAAAAGCAGCGCGCCGAGCGCGACGCCGCTGATGAAGCGAGACATAATAAAAAAATTCCGAGAATCAGGGCACGCCGAAGGCGGCGCGCGAAAACGACCCGCCGAGGCGGGCGCGGCGGAGTCAGCCGCGCACGGGCGGGCCGCGCAACGGCGGCCTGAGCGCGGCGGGGGCGCGCGGCGTGGGCGTCGGTCGTCGCCAAAGCGCCGCCGCGAACGCTGCCAACATCGCCACGGCGAGCAAAATGGGGCTCGCGCCGCCCAGCACCGGCGCGCCAAGCCCCGCGAAGGCGCAAGGCGCCGCCTTGTGCAGGTCGCCCGGGCCCGGCGCCTTCTCGTGATCGGGCTGGCCGAGGGGCACGGTCACTTGCGCATGCGCGGCCTCGCCGGTGCAGACGACGAGCCGCAAGCCGCCCGCGTCGATCCGGGGCATCAACCCCGCCGGCACGAGCACACGCAGCAGCAGCGCGAGCGCGATCAGCGCCGCCACGCGCATCGGCGATCGCCGGCAGAAATCGCGCAAGCCTCCCATGGTGCGGCGTCGTCTAGCGCCCCGCTCGGCGCCTGTCACCCTGGAGGCGCCACCGGGACCAGTAAAGGCACAAAGGTTGCAACTTGTCTCGCGCCGTCTGGCCGCGCCGGCGCGCCCCAAAGCACCATCGTAATTATACGATCGGGTCGCGTTTCGCGGAAGATACTTACTCTGCATCAAGCACTTAATCGGCTAAATCTTGGTTAACCCGCCGTAGATTCGACAGATGGAACGAACCTGCGGTGGCCGCATAGTGACAACGTTGCCAGCGGGGGTCGGTGGTCATGAGTAAGCCCTATGTCGGAGCCCGGATTTGCCCGGTCGATCCCGAAGGATCGATCGAGCTTCCCGCCTTTCTCCTCCAGCTCGCCAGCGAACGCTCGCCCAATTGGCTGATGTTCGCCGGCCCCGATCCCGAGGCGCCGTGCCTGTGCCTGCTCGATGAACATGCGCTCGCCGATCGGCTGGCGCGCGCGGGCGAGGCGCGGCGCGCGCAGCGCGGCTTCGGCTTTTTCGAGCCCGCGCCCTTCTTTTCGAGCGGGCGGCTGCAATTGCCCGCGATCGCGCGCGCCGGCGGCTGGCTCGGCGCCGAGGCGCTGCTGATCGGCGCGGGCGACCGGCTCGAACTTTGGGATCCCGAAATCGCCGCGACGCGCGGGTGCGGCACCGTCGCCGCGCTCGCCCAGTTGCACCGTCGCCTAGCGCTTCCTCAGGAGGACGATAATGACCCGTTGCTCCCCTTGTCCGACACCGTCATCCGCCCCTTCCCCGGCGGCGGCCGAGCCGCCGTCCGTTCCGATCGCCGTCGCGCGGCGCAGCGGGGGCGCGATTTGGGGTCCCCGGCACGCGCAGCTTGAATGGCGCGGGACGAGCGCGCCGGTGTCGTCGCTGCCGCTCGTCGTCCAAGCCGTGGGGGCGGTGCTTTATTGGGCGGTGATCGATCGCCGCCGCGCGCGGTCGCAACCCGCGTGCAAGCCGATCGCGCTGCGCGGCGCCTGCGTGCGCCCGCGCCGGGGCAAGCGCTGGTGAGGCGCGCCTCAGGCGGGGTCTCAGGCGGCCGGCTCGCCGCGCGCGCTCGCCGCGTCGAACTCGTCGATCGACAGCGGCTGGGCGAGCTGCACCCCGGCGCGCCCGTTGCGCGACCAGCGCACTTGCCCGCTCAGCCCGCTCAGCTCGCCGGTGCTGATCTCGATCCGCTGGCCGGGCAACAGCGGCAGCGCGGTCTCGATCATCATCCCGCCGCGCGAGACGTTGCGGATCGTCGCCGGGCGGGTGATGCCGTTGACCGCGATCGTCGCCACCCGCGCCACCCGATAGCGCGGCGCGCGCGCCACCCGCTCGCCTTGGCCACGCCCGTGGAGCACGTCCATCGGCAGGCTGGTGAAGAATTCGACGCCGATCAGCGCCTCGCGATTCCAGCGCACGCGGCCGCCGATGCGGTGGCCATTTTCGAACAACAGCTCGATCGTCGTCCCCGCCGCCAGATCGACCGCGACCGCGCCCGAGGCGCCGAAGCCCGAGAGATTGTGCAGATCGAAACGGTGGACCTGGTCGCCCGCCAATAATTGGATGGCGCGGCCATGCTGCTCGTGCCGCGCTTCGCGGCGAGCAGGGTGCTGCCCCATCGTTCTGAGCACGGGTTGGCGGTTCACCTAACGTCTCCCTGGGCGCCGGCACCGGGCCGAAAGCCTTGACCGGCAGGCATTTAGCCCGCCGATATCCTTAACGGAGGGTGTGTTTCGGCAAAGTTACCGCGCCGCGCCCGATTGTCACCGTCGTAGAATTTCGAGGTGCGGTGGACGCTCTCTTTCGTCCGAAAATCATGCTATGCTGCTTCGCCAAACGGCGCGATACCACCGGGAGCAGACGCGCGCGAGGGACTTGCCGCGATGACGATGCCGCGATGACGATGACGACGACCTCCGACCTTGCTCGGCTGTTCTTCGAAAATCATCCCGACCCAATGGGTATTTTCGACGTCGAAACCGATACGCTGATCGATGCCAACGCCGCCGCCGCGCGGGCTTATGGCTATAGCCTGGAGGAATTGCGCGGCCTGCCGATCGCGCGGCTGCGTGTCTCGCGCGAGCCCGAGCGCGCCGAAGCGGGCGCCGAGGAAACATTCCACGCGGTCCACCGTCGCAAGGATGGTTCGACCTTTCATGTCTATGTGCGCACCTATGCAACCGACATCAACGGCCGGCGCTGCCTGATCGCGATCGCGCGCGACGTGACCGAGGAACGGCGCCAGGAACGGCTCGCGCGCCACCTCACGCGGATCAACAGCATCGCCGGCAGAATGGCGCGGCTGGGCGGCTGGACGGTGTCACCCGAAGGCGAGGTCGTCTGGACCCCCGAGGCGGCCGAGGTGTTCGGCTTCACCGCCGAGACGATGCCCGATCTCGCCTCCGGCTTCGATCGCGTCGTGCCGCAGCACCGCGCGCGCATCAGCGAGGCGTTCCGCCGCTGCCTGACCCAGGGCATCGGCTTCGACACCGTCTGCCAGATCGACACGCCGACGCGCGGGCGCATCTGGGTGCATATCATCGGCGAGGTCGAGCGCGACGCCGACGGGCGCATCCTCCACTGCCTGGGCGCGAGCCAAGACGTGACCGAGCTGTTCACCGCGCGCGAGGAAAGCGCGCGGCGCGGCGAGCAATTGTTCGCGGTGATCAACAGCCTCGCCGATCCCTTTTGCATCCTCGACACCACGGGCCGGCTGAGCTTTTGCAACCAGGCGGCGACCGAGCTGATCGCCCGCCCGCCCGAAACGGTGACCGGCGCCTATTTCTGGGACATTTGCCCCTTTCCCGGCGAAGCCATCGCCACGCATAGCGCGCGCAACGCGGTGCGCGAGCGGCGCGCGGTATCGGTCGAGCTGCACCACCCGGGCTTGCAGCGCTGGTATCGCTTCAATCTCTACCCCACCGGCTATGGGATGTTGTTGCATCTGAACGACATCACCGACCAGCGCGCCAAGGAAGAACAAACGCGGCTGCTGCGCACGGCGGTCGACCGCGCGAATGATTTCGTCTTCATCCTGAGCCGCGATTTCGACGCGGCGTCGGGCGGCCGCAAAGTGCTTTACGCCAACCAAACCTATCTGACCGCGACCGGCTTTTCGCCCGAGGAAGTGATCGGCAAGACCCCGCTCGCGCTCTACGACCAGCGCAACGATCCGGCGCTGATCGAGCAAATCCAGCAGGCCGCCGCGCGCGACGAAGCGGTGCGGTGCGACCTGTGGATGCGCCGCAAGGATGGCGGCGAAATCCTCGTCGAAACCGATGCCTCGATCATCCGCACCGCCGAGGGCGAGGTGGCGAGCTGGCTGGTGATCCTGCGCCCGGTGAGCGAGCAGCGCCGGGTCGAGGCGCAGCTGCGGCTCAACACCGAACGGCTGCGGCTGATCAGCCGCGCGACGAGCGACGTGATCTGGGATTATGACGTCGCGCAGGGCCGCATTTGGTGGAACGAGAATCTACGCACCTTGCTCGGCTATGATCCGGCGACCTTCGATCCCAGCGTCGAGGGGTGGGCGAATATCGTCGTCGCCGAGGATCGCGAGCGCGTCCGCGCGGCGTTCGACGCGGCGCTCGCGGGCAGTGATCCGGTGTTTCGCGCCGATTATCGGCTGAAACGCGCCGATGGATCGATCGCGCACATCCTCGATCGCGGCTTCGTGCTGCGCGACGAGGCGGGGCGCGCCACCCGCGCGATCGGCTCGATGGTCGACGTCAGCCAGCAACGCGAGCTCGACGAGCAATTGCGCCAGGCGCAAAAGCTCGAGGCGGTCGGCCAGCTCACCGGCGGCCTGGCGCATGATTTCAACAATCTGCTCACCGTCATCCTCGGCAATGCCGAAGCGATGACGCAGATCGCGAGCGACGATCCCGATCTCAACATCCTCGCGCAAATGACGATGAAGGCCGCCGAGCGCGGGGCCGAACTCACCAACCGGCTGCTCGCCTTCGGGCGGCGCCAGACGCTCGCGCCGCGCGATCTCGACAGCAATTTGCTCGTTCAGGGCATGGCCGCGCTGCTGCGGCGGACGCTGCCCGAAACGGTCGAGATCGAGTTGCACGCGACCGCGCCGGTCTGGCCCGCGCGCGTCGATCCGGGCCAGCTCGAAGTCGCGCTGCTCAACCTCGCGCTCAACGCCCGCGACGCGATGCCGAGCGGCGGCAAGCTGACGATCGGCACCGCCAATATCACGCTCGACAGCCCGATCGGCGAGCAGGCCGATGGCATCGCGCCGGGCCAATATGTCGCGGTCTCGGTGACCGATACCGGCACCGGCATGACGCGCGAGGTGCGCCAGCGCGCCTTCGATCCCTTTTTCACCACCAAGGAAGTCGGCAAGGGCAGCGGGCTCGGCCTGTCGATGGTCTATGGCTTCGCCCGCCAATCGGGGGGCGCGGTGACGATCGACACCGCGCTCGGCCATGGCACGACGGTGACGCTGTATCTCCCGCGCGCGCCCGGCGAGGTCGTCGCGGCGCCGCGCCCGCGCGCGCTGCCCGAAGCGCCGACCGGGACCGAAACCGTGCTGGTGGTGGAGGATGACGCGCTGGTGCGCAACCACGTCTGCGCGCTGCTGCGGGGCCTGGGCTATACCGTGTTGACCGCCGCCGATGGACGCGAGGCGCTGCGCCTGATCCAATGCGACACGCCGATCGATCTGCTCTTCACCGACATCGTGATGCCCGGCGGGGTCGATGGCAACGCGCTCGCCGAACTGGCGCGCGAGCTGCGCCCTGATCTGCGGCTGTTGTTCACCACCGGCTATGCCGAGGATCGCCCGATCGGCGGCGGCGACGGCCGGCGCCCGGCGCGGGTGGTGCAAAAGCCCTATCGCCGCGCCGAACTCGCCGCCAAAATCCGCGCCGCGCTCGACGCGCCGGTGCCGGCGATGGCCTAGAGCGATTTCCAGGCAGGTGGAATCACCTGCCGACTCGGAAAGCGCGGTAAATCAAAGATCTAGAGCGGCGATCCGAGGCAATCGGATCGCCGCTCTAGCCCGCGGCACATCGATCGAGGATCATGCGCAGTCGTTACGAAGCAATCCATGCGCCCCGCCAGGGGCGGCTGGATTGATGCCCCCGCCTTTCGCCGGGATCGCAACGACGCGCTTGATCCCCTTGACGTGATCGTGCCCCAGGGCGCGCGACGCGCTTATTGCATGTTCAGCATATTGCCCGCCTGCGCCATCAGCAGCGCGGCGCCGATATTGGGCACGTCGAGCTTCTTCAAAATGTTCGCGCGGTGCATTTCGACCGTGCGCACGCTGATGCCGAGATCATAAGCGACCGTCTTGCTCGGCCCGCCATGCGCCAGCGCCGCCAACACTTCGCGCTCGCGCGACGAGAGCCGCTCGAGCGCGGCGAGGCGCTGCGCGCGGCGGCGCTTCTCGCGCGCCGCGTCGAGCGCGGTCTCGGCGCGTTCGAGCGCTTCGTGCAGCTCGGCCGCGCGATAGGGCTTGCGGATGAAATCGAGCGCCCCCGCGCGCATCGCCGCGACCGCGTCGGGCACGTCTCCCGCCCCGGTCAACAACACCACGGGGTGGCCGCATTCGGCTTCGTTGAGCTTGGTCTGGACTTGCAAGCCGTTGAGATCGGGCAAGTGCAGATCGAGCAAGACGCAGCCGAGCGGCAGATCGTTCGCGACCGAAAGAAAGGCTTTGGCGGTGGCGAAGCCCGCGACCTCATGCCCGGCGCGGCGAAGCAATATCGCGAGCGAGGTGAGGAGTTCGGGCTCGTCATCGACGATATAAACGTGCACCTGTCATCTCCGGCGCCGGGATCGGCCAAGGAACGGCCAGGGGGCGGCGCGCCCCGGACGAGCGCGACGCGGCCGAATCGCGCGTCGCCTCCATCCCAAACTCATGCTGCGTGACACCGCCGCAAGTCGGGAGCGCGGCGGGTCATTTCAAGTTGGTAATGAGGTGTTTCCACAATCATTCTGCCCGTTTTGGGCAATCCCCCTTTGGGCGAAAAGCGTTCGGCGCGCCATAAGGGATTCTCGCAAGCACCGCCAGTGCGGCGCCGCGCTCAGGCTGGGCGGTCCGCCCATCCCCGCGCCTTGCTCAACCGATTGGCGAGCAAGGCAACCGCGACCGAACTCGCGAGCACGATCACCATGAAATCGATATAATGCAGCGTCACCAGCCCGCGCGGCGCGAGCAGGAATTGGAACAGCGCATAGAGCGCCACGCCCCACAGCACGCCGATGGTCGCGGCGCGCCCCGACACCCCCTTGAACAACAGCCCGACCACGAACGCCGAGAGGATCGGCATCGATGACAAGCCGTTCAATTGTTGCAGCAGATTGATGATGCTGGTCGCGCCGGCATAAACCGGCACCAGCGCAAGCGCGATCGCGGTCACCACCAAGGTCGCGACGCCCGAGAGCCGCCATTGATCGCGCACCGCCCCCACCAGGCGCGGGTGGAAATCGACCGCGTAGAGCGCGACGGTCGCGTTGAGCACGGCGGCGCAGTGCGCGATCACCGCCGCCGCGATCGTCGCCGCGAAGGCGCCGGCGAGCCAGGGCGGCAGGATGCGCGCGACCAGTAGGCCATAAGCCTTGTCCCCCACCGGGCCAAGCAGCTTGTAGGCGACCACGCCCGGCAGCGTGACGATCACCGGGATCACCAGGATGCGCACCACCGCGGCGGCGAGCACGCCGCGCCGCGCCTCGCGCACATTGGGGGCGATCATCGCCTTTTGCGTGATGTTCTGGTTGGTCGACCAATAATAGATCTGGATGAAAATCATCCCCGTGAAGAGCGTGTGGAAGGGGATGGGCGAATTGGCGTCGCCGATCAGCGTCAGCCGCTCGGGCGGGATGCCGCTCAAATCCCAGCCGATCGCCGACAGCGCGAGCAGCACGATCAGCAGCGCGACGCCGAGCACGCCGAAGCCCGAATAAGTGTCCATCACCGCGACCGCGCGCAGCCCGCCGAGCATCGTATAGGCCGCGCTCACCACCGCGAGGAACGCGGCGAGCGCGATCAGCGGCACGCCGCCGCCGAATAGCGCGTTCAAGAACAGGGCGCCGCTGTAGAGCCCCGCGGGGAGATAGATCAGCACGTTGCCGAACAGGAACAGCGCCGAGATGAGCAGCCGCACGCTCGCGGTCTCCCCCGCATAGCGCCGCTCGAGCAATTCGGTGACGGTGGTGCAGCCATGGCGATAGTAAATCGGCACGAACACGAAAGCGAGGATGAGGAGCCCGACGAAGCCCGAAATCTCCCACCAGGCGAGCAGCAGCATCTGGTTGCCGTTCATGCCGACGAGTTGATCGGTCGATAGATTGGTGAGGGTGATCGCCCCCGCGACGTAGAGCCAGCTGAGCCCGCCGCCGGCGAGATAGACGTCGCGTTCGGACCCGTCATGCCGGCTACCGCGCACCTTGACCCAAGTCGCCAGTGCGATCAGCGCGAGCAACCCCAAGGCGACCGCGATCTGGATGCCGTTCATGCCCTCTCCCTCGTTTCGCGCGAGCATAAGCGGCGGGGGACGGCGCGCAAGCGACGACGCGGCGGTCGCCTCGACGTCATCTTCCCCCTCTCCCCTTCGCCCTTCCCCCCTTCCCCCCTTCCCCCTTCTCCCTTCCCTTTTCCCCCTTCCCCGGCGAAGGCCGGGGCCCAGTATCCCCCATGTCCGATCAGACAAGCGCTCCCCGAGCCAGCGGTCCGCAACTGGGCCCCGGCCTTCGCCGGGGAAGCGCGATCCGCTGAGGCGCGATCCGCTGAGGCGTGATCCACTCGAGCCCCATCGGCTGAAGCGCGATGCTAGCAATCGTCACCCCGGGCTTGACCCGGGGTCCCGCTTCTTCTTCGGTCGCCCGACAGCGAGACCCCGGCGCGCCGCTGGGGTGACGAGCGAGGATGATCCGATGCGCCTGGGCTGTTGCTATTATCCCGAACATTGGCCCGAACCGCTTTGGGCCGAGGACGCGCGGCGGATGGCCGAGCTGGGCCTCAGCCGCGTGCGGATCGGCGAATTCGCCTGGAGCCGGATTGAGCCCGATCCCGGCCGCTATGACTGGGGCTGGCTCGACCGCGCGATCGAAACGCTCCACGCCGCCGGGCTCGGGGTGATCCTCGGCACGCCGACCGCGACGCCGCCCAAATGGCTCGTCGACCAAATGCCCGACATGATCGCGCTCGACGCCGAGGGCCGCCCGCGCCGCTTCGGATCGCGGCGCCATTATTGCTTTTCGCACCCCGGCTACCGCGCCGAGGCCGCGCGGATCACGCGCGCGCTCGCCGAGCGTTACGGCGCGCACCCGGCGATCGTCGCCTGGCAGACCGATAACGAATATGGCTGCCACGACACCGCGATCAGCCATTCCCGGGCCGCCGCCGCCGCGTTTCGCGCCTGGCTCGCCGCGCGCTATCCGAGCATCGCGGCGCTGAACGCGGCCTGGGGCACGGTGTTCTGGTCGATGGAATATCGCGACTTCGCGGAAATCGACCCGCCCAACCTCACCGTCACCGAGCCCCACCCCGCGCATGTCATGGACTGGCGGCGTTTCTCGTCGGACCAGGTGCGCGCCTTCAACGCCGCGCAAGTCGACATCCTGCGCGCGGCCTCGCCGGGGCGCGATATCGTCCATAATTTCATGGGCTTCTTCACCCAATTCGATCACCACGCGCTCGCCGCCGATCTCGATGTCGCGACCTGGGATAGCTATCCGATCGGCTTTCTCGACAGCTTCTGGTTCGCGCCCGACGACAAGCGGCGCTATGCACGCCAGGGCCATCCCGATATCGCCGCTTTCCACCATGATCTCTATCGCGGCGCCGGGCGCGGGCGCTGGTGGGTGATGGAGCAGCAGCCGGGGCCGGTGAATTGGTCGGCGCACAACCCCGCGCCGCTGCCCGGCATGGTGCGACTGTGGACGCTGGAAGCCGCCGCGCATGGCGCCGAGCTCACCAGCTATTTCCGCTGGCGCCAGGCGCCGTTCGGGCAGGAGGCGCATCACGCCGGGCTGCTCCGCCCCGATAGCCAAGAGGATCAAGGCGCGATCGAGGCGCGCGCGGCGGCGCGGGTTCTGGCGACGATCGGCGCGCTCGGCGCGGCGCGAGCGCATGTCGCGCTGCTGTTCAGCTATCCCGCGAGCTGGGCGTTCGAGACCCAGCCGCAGGGCAAGAGCTTCCGCTATCTGGAGCTGGCGTTCCAATGGTATAGCGCGCTGCGCCGCCTCGGGCTCGACATCGACATCGTGCCGCCCGAAGCGGACTTGACGGGCTATCGGCTGATCCTCGCCCCGTCGCTGCCCTTTCTCGATACGGCGCTCGCCGATCGGCTGGCGGGGCTCGGCGTGCCGGTGCTGCTCGGCCCGCGCAGCGGCAGCCGCACGTCGAGCTTCCAAACCCCGGCCGAGCTTCCCCCCGGCGCGCTCCAACGCCATCTGCCGATCAAGGTGACGCGCGTCGAAAGCCTGCGACCGGGGCTCGAAGCCGCGGGCGACGGCTTCGTCATCGCCCGCTGGCTCGAACAAGTCGAAACCGCGCTCGCCCCCGAAGAGCGCCTTAACGACGGGCGCGGCATCGTCTTCCGCCACGGCGCTTTGCGCTATGTCGCCGGCTGGCCCGACGCGGCGCTGCTCGATCGGCTGGCGCGGCGGATGGCGGGCGAAGCGGGGATCGCGCTCACCCCGCTCCCCGCCGACCTGCGCCTGAGGACCACCGAGCGGGCCGTCTTCCTGTTCAACCATGGCCCCGATCCCGTGCCGCTGCCCGACCTCGGTCTCGGCGCGCCGATCATCGGCGCCGATCCGCTGCCGCCCGCCGGCGTCGCGGTCTGGCGGCGCTGACCGCTTGCGCATGCTTGCCAAGAAATGAGCCGCAGGCCCCCGCGCACGCGCCATCCGTATCGCGCCCCCTTGCGCGAACCGCCCGAGTGCGTCCATGTAGCCCCATTTACTGTCACGTTCGCGCAGCCGGGATCGGCGCGCCGATGGGGGAAGTTCATGTTGCTCGAACAGGATGCACCGATCGCCAACAACCCAGCCCCGGCGCCGCTGCCGCCGGTCTGGTCGTGGAACGAGTGGGATCCGCTCGAGGAGATCATCGTCGGCCGGCTCGAAGGGGCGACGATCCCGCCCTATCACATCTCGGTCACGCTCAACGTGCCGAGCTTCACCGGGCGGCTGCACCGGCTGGTCGCGGGGCGGCGCTATCCCAATTGGATGATCAAGCGCGGCCAGGCGGCGCTCGCCAATCTGATCGGCGTGCTCGAACAGGCGGGCGTCAAAGTCGTGCGCCCCGATCAAGTGCCGCACCACCGCCGCTTCGGCTCGCCGCTCTGGTCGAGCAAGGGTTTCTGCGTCGCCTGCCCGCGCGACGGCTATTTGGTGATCGGCGACGAGATCATCGAAACGCCGATGGCGTGGCGCTCGCGCTATTTCGAGGGCGACGCCTATCGCGCGCTGTTCAAGGATTATTTCCGGCGCGGCGCGCGCTGGACCTCGGCGCCGCGCCCGCAGCTGACCGACGAGATTTTCGATTACAGCTACACCATCCCCAAGGCGGGCGAGAAGCTGCGCTTCCTGACGACCGAGTTCGAACCCGTGTTCGACGCCGCCGATTTCGCGCGCGCCGGGCGCGACATTTTCGTCACCCGCTCGAACGTGACCAACGAGATGGGCATCACCTGGCTCGAACGCCATTTGGGCGATCGTTTCCGCATCCACCGGATGCCGAGCAAATGCCGCAACCCGATGCACATCGATTCGACCTTCATCATCCTCGGCCCCGGCCGCGCGCTGGTGAACCCCGATTATCTCGATCTCGACGCGCTGCCGCCGGTGCTGAAGGACTGGGAGCTGCTGATCGCGCCGCGCCCCGATCCGGTCGACGACGTGATGGAGAAAATCTCCATGTGCAGCCCCTGGACGAGCATCAACGTGCTCTCGATCGACGAAAAGCGCGTGATCGTGGAGGAACGCCAGCCGAGCCTGATCAAGGCTTTCAAGGAATGGGGGTACGAGCCGATCCCGTGCGATTTCATCGCTTACGGCCCCTTCGGCGGCGCCTTCCACTGCGCGACGCTCGACATGCGCCGGCGCGGGCCGAAGCCGGCGGGGTTGTGAGCGGGGGGCTCCTCCCGCGCCAAATTCACCACCCCGCTTCATCTTCGTCACCCCGGGCTTGACCCGGGGTCCCGCTTCTCTTCTCGCCGGCGCGAAGGCAGCGAGACCCCGGCTCGCGGGCCGGGGTGTCGGCGCATGGGCGGCGACGGTGGCGCGCTCGATCGCGTCGCGATCATGATGATTATCCGTCGCCCCGGACTTGATCCGGGGCCAGGCTGCCTTTCGACGGTCGAAGAAGAAGGCCAGCCCCGGATCAAGTCCGGGGCGACGAACCTTGCCGATGACAAATGGCTAGAGCTGTTTGCGATCACACCGAACCAATGGCTCGACAGGAAAAGCTCCTCCCCTGTAAGGGGAGGAGCGAACCGGTTCGATCGCAAACGGCGCTAAAACGCGACTTTCGCGGTCAGCCTGATGTCGCGCCCGGGGAGCGGGGCGTAATCCTTCAAGAAACTCGCGTGGCGCCGCGCCTCGGCGTCGAACAGATTGTTGCCCGATAGCCGCAATTGCAGCCGCGACACTTTGGGCAAGGGCTTCCACCCCAGGCTCAGATTCACCATCACGAAGCCGCGCGTCGGCGTTTCGAAGGCGGCGATGCGGCTTTGCGGGGTGGTCCATTCCACCTCGGCGCGCGCATCGAGCCGGGCGTTCGCCCCGCTCACCCCGCCCAGCAGCCGCAGCGGCGGGATGCGCGGCACCGGCGCGCCGCCAGCGAGCGTCGCCTCGGTATAATCGACGAGCAGATCGCCCGACCAAGCGACCCCGCGCCACCGCCCGAACGGCACGCGCGCCTGCGCCTCCATCCCCCAATAGCGCGCGGGCGAGACCGAGAAAGCGAAGATCGGCAACCCCTGCACCAGACCGCCCGTCTCGGCCGGAAAGATATAGCTCGAAAAATCGGTGTAGAAGCCGGCGATCGTAACGCTCCCCCAGCCGCCGTCGCCGCGCACCACCGCCTCGATCCCCCAGCTGCGCTCGATCGGGAGCGCGGGGTTGCCGGTCAGCTGGCCTTGGGTGCCGGGATCGATGCCTTGGGTCAGCAATTCCTCGACCACCGGCGCGCGTTCGGAATAATTGGCGTTGAGCACCAACCTCCAGCCCGGCGTGACCGCATAGTTGGCGCCCCCCGAAAACGACCAGACACCGAAGCCGCGCCCGAGCGGCGGGTTCTGCAAGATCGGATCGACCACGGCGGCGACGTCGCTTTGATCGAAGCGCACCGCGCCTTCGAGCTTCAGCCGCCCCAGATCGAGATCGTGGAGCGCGAAGAACGCATATTGGCGGGTGCGGTTGGGCGGCAGCAGCGGCGCGTCGCCATTCACGCGAAAGTCGCGGTCGTAATAGCTCGCCCCCAGCGTCGCGCGCCAGGGGCCGCGCCCGAACACGCCCTCCAGCCGCCCCTCATAGCCCAGGTTGAGGAACGTCGCCGAAATCGGCCCGCCGCGCTCGATCTCGAAATGGCGATAATCGGCCCAGGCGAAGCGCCCGCGCAGCGTGCGCAAGGGGCCTTCGGGCAAATCGACCTCGAACCGACCATCGACGCGCAGTTGGTTGAGCGCGATAAAGGTGTCGGGCTGCGGTTGAGTCGGATCGAGCGACAGCCGCGTCGGCAGGCCATATTGATTGCCGTAATTGGAAACCGAGAAACCGGCATGGCCGGAGCCGAACACGGCGCTCAGCCCACCGCCGACTTCCCAGGTCTGGAAGCCCGTGCCGGGGATGGCGCCGCGCAGCCGCGCGAGCCGGGCGATCGTGGGATCGGGCGAGGCGGCGGCGATCGCGCGCTCGATCGGCGCGAGGATGAAGCCCCCGGTTTCGACCGGATCGCCGCGCAGATATTGGCTGTCGAAATGCGCGACCCAGGGGCCGCCGATCGCCGCGTCGATCCGGTTGCCGAAGCTGCCCTCGGTCGCGGCGCTGCCATAGCCGGCTTGCGCGACCCCCTCCACGCCCTCGGGCGCGCGGCGCGGGATGCGACCGCTCACCGTATTGACCACCCCGCCGCTCGATCCCGAGGCATAGAGCAGCGCCGCCGGGCCGCGTAGCACCTCGATCCGATCGGCGACCAGCGGGTTGAGCGCGACCGCGTGATCGGGGCTGGTGTTCGAGACGTCGAGCGTCCCCACCCCGTCGATCAGCAACCGCCCGCGCTCGCCTTGGAAACCGCGCAGCACCGGGCGCGAGGCGCTGGGGCCGAAGGCCGTCGAGGAAATGCCGGGCTGATGCGCGAGCGTCTCGCCGATCGTCGCGCGCGCGCGGGTTTCGAGCTCGGCGCCGGCGAGCACCGAGCCGCTCGCGACGAGCGAGGTCTGGCGGCGCACGCGCGCGCCGGTGACGACGATTTCGGGTGGGAGCGCCGCCATCGGCGCCATCTGGGCCGCCTCGGTCGGCGTCATGCCTTCGACCGAACCCGTCCGATCCGCCGGGGGCGCGTCAGCGGAGGCGGGGGACGCAGCCGGGGCGGCGGTTGACTGCGCCCCCGCGGGCGCGGCGCCGGTAAATGCCAGCGCCGCGCAAACGGCGACCAGAGCGGTGGGGGACAGGCTGGTCACCGTATCGATTTAACGCAGCGTCAGTTGATGCGGTAGACCACCGGGCAGTTGACGACGAAGCCAACCGCGCGGAACTCCTTGCCGTCCAGGCTCTTGAGCAGCCCGCGCGCATCCATTTCGGCCGCCTGCAAGGGGCTGGTCATGCGGTAGCGATAGCCCTTTTGGATCGCCTCGTCGGTCCACACCGCCGGGAACAGGCGCCACAGCGGCGAATAATCGAGGTTGATCGTCGGGATACCGCCGAGCACGTTCAGCGGGCCACCCTCGCCGCTCAGCGCGCTCACCAGGCCCTGGCGGTGGGGATTGTCCTTGCCGGTCGCGCCGTTGACGACGACGACGATACGCTCGGCCGATTCACCGGGCGACGCGTCTTCGAGCGCGAAGGGCAGTTCCTTGAGCGCCGGGGTGAAGGTCGCGTTTTCGAGCGAGGCGACGAGCGGATCATTGGCCTCGGTCGAGAGGTAGAGGATCGGCTTGTCGAAGCTATAGCCGAGCGTCAGCGCGAGCGTGACGGTTTCGTCGCGCGGGCAGATCGCGACGACCTTGTCGTGCACCTTGCTCTTGTCGACCTGGCCGTCGCACATCGTGTTGAGATCGGCCTCGCTCGCCATCGAGACGACGGGCGCGTTGAACAACAGCCCCTTGGCCGAATTGTCGATCTGGACGAGCGGGGTATAGCCGGCATCCCCCACCGAGCCCGGCTGGAAGGCCTTGGGCGGGAAGGGATTGGCGCCGTCGCCCGGGGTCACGCTCAGCTGCGGCGCGAAGTTCACGGTGCCGCGATCGAACACGAAGGTCCCGTCCTTCTCGATCGTCGCATGGCGCGAATTGGGACCGGTCTGCGCATAGGCCATTTTCGGCGCGTAATTGGTGCAGGTGAGGTTCGAGATATTCTCGTCCGACGTATCGGTGATCACGAACCAAACGGGCTGGCCGCTCTTCAGCCGGCCCTTGCGCAGCGGCAGCGTCGCGGTGCCTTTTTCCAGATCGATATGCGCCGATTTCATCAGCACCACCGGCCCCAGAAATTCGGGCTTGACCTCCGACGGCGAGGGCTGCGCCGTGATCGTGCGCTGATCTTGATAAATAAAGGTCGGCGCCTGGCGGATTTCCGAAAGCGGGCGCCCTTCCTTGCCGCGAACGACCACTTCACCGGCTTGAGCACCGGTCGCGATCACGCCAAGAGCAACACCACACAAAATCGTCACTTTTCTTGAAAAAGACTTGGGCAGCATCGGAATCTCCTGTTGGTCGATCGGCGGGCTATTTCGGGCGTTCTGGGTGCCGTCGGGCGGAGAGATGCAGCCAAAGCCGCCCTCGCGCTTTCACGTTCGCCCCCGCTTTTGCCGATGCTTGCCCGTTCGACGCGCGGCGCCGTGCCGAATTGTTGCGAAATCTGATAGCGAGGCGCCGAAACATTCCATTAGTAAAACGGCGCAGCAGGGAGCGGCCCATGGCCTGGAGGCAGATCATCGCCTGGCTCTACCCGCCGGATAAGCCCCCGGTTTACCCGCCGATGCCGCTCACGCTCGTCACCCTCACCGCCTGCCCGCGCCCGAGTTCGGTGGAGGAGATCGCCTTTTACGGCGATGCCGAGCTCGCCGCGCTCGGCGAATGGAGCCGCGCCGGGCGGTTGCTGCTCGCCTTCATGGCGACCGATCGCGAGGAGCTCATCCTCGTCTGCGCCGATCCGATCGAGGCGATGCGAAACCATGTCGCCGAATTGCCAATGGTCGCCGCCGGGCTCGCCGCCGCAGATCTACGCCAAGTGATGTCGATGCGGCTCGGTAACGATCCGATCGTCGAGGGCGGCGCTTCTCCCACCCACTGAACCGCGCGCCACTTCCGCTTTATTGCGGTTGTTGCCGCCCCCTGCTTGCGCCTGCGTCACGATTTGCCGATTTAGATCGAAATGGTTGCCAGCAGCGCGCGACGAAGCATCGAGCTTCGCGCCGGGCCACGCAGGGGGACCAAGATGCAGAACGCCATTCCGACATTCGACCCGAGCTTCCACGGCTCGACCGGCGCGACCGCCTATGACGCGATTCACTTCTCGCTGCCGCCGATCGCCGAGCTGGTCTATCTCCACCAGAACCGGCTGAGCATGGTGCGCCATCTCGGCGCGCGCGGCGAAGGGCTAGTGCGCGCGCGCGGGCGCGACGATCGCCACGCCACCATGCTCGTCAATCTGGGGGCGCAAGGCCGTTTGCGCGCCGAGGTCGGCGGGGCGCGGATCGACAAGCCGCTGATCCGGCACCATGTCAGCTTCATCCCGGCCGGCACCTCGATCGAGATCGAATGCCCGGCGGGCCATAGCGCGCTGCTGCTCGCCATCCCGCAGGATTATCTCGCCGGCTTGACCACCGAACTCGGCACCGACGCGCCCGAGCCGATCCATGCCGAGCCCAACCACCGCCTCGCCCAATTGGCGATGATGATCGACCAGGAGATGCGCACCCCCAGCTTCGCCTCCGATCTGATGATCGAAGGGCTGATGCGCGCGATCGCCTCGGTGCTGGTGCGGCGCCAGGATGCGCAGGCGAAGGAGCGGGTCCACCTCTCCCCCGCCAAGCTCAGCCGCGTGCTCGCCTATATCGAGGCCAATCTCGACAGTGAGATCAGCTTGAGCGCGCTGGCGGCGGTGGCGGGGCTCTCCCCCTTTCATTTCTCGCGCACCTTCAAGCTCGCGACCGGCGAGAGCCCCTATCATTATGTCAGCCTGCGCCGGCTCGCGCGCGCGCAGCAGTTGCTCAGCGACAGCCAATTGCCGCTGGTGCAGATCGCGCTCGAATGCGGCTTCGCGAGCCAATCGCATTTCACCTCGGTGTTCAGCAAGGCGCTCGGCACCTCACCCGGCCGTTATCGCCGCGAATCGATCCGATAAAGTCGCAGCATTCCGCAATCGATGCCCGAATGACTGAAGATACCCAGCGCTAGAAAATTTATCTAGACTGGCAAAATCGTCAAAAGGGTAACCCAAATGACCGCTAGCTTTTCGCGCGGCGTCTTCGCCGTTGCTGCCACTTTTCTTATCCATCCTAGCATTTGCTTTGCCGAGACGGCTAAAGCGACGAACGGTAGCGCCGCCGACCCCAAGGTCTCCCTGCCCGCCAATCCCACGCCCGCCGACCCCACGCCCGACGCGGCGGTCGCCGCGGTGAACGCCGCGATCGATCCACCGCCGCCCGAGGCGACCACCCAGCCGCCCGAATGGACGCCGCTGCGGTTCAGCGATTTCGGGCGCGAACTCACCCAGAAATGGATCCCGGTGCCCAATGGCAGCAGCGGCGCGCCACGCCAAGGCTGGCTCGCGACCGCCGACGGTTTCTTCACCCGCGAATTCCACTTGGCCTATGATTTCACCAACGCCGAGCGCGGGCCGGATGCGCATGAAGTGCTCGTCCGCTTCAACTATCCGCTGTCGCGCCGTTTCTGGGCCGGGATCGAAGTGCCCTTCTACCAGCGCTTGAGCAACGGCGCGGACAATTTCGGCGACATCACGCTCTCGACGCTGTTCATGCTCGCCGAGACGCGCGATCTGTCGCTCAACGCCGGAGTCGCCTGGCGGCTGCCGACCGGATCGACGCGGCTCGGCAACAACCAGTTCGTGCCGACGCCGCAGGTCAATTTCTTCACCGATATCGGCAATGGTTTCTCGTTTCGCGGCCGCGTCGGCTATGCGATCGCCGATCGCGGCACCGATGCGGTGGTGGTGAACGCGACGATCGGCCAGACGATCACCCCGCACAACCGCGCGCCCTTCGGCGATCTCACCTGGTATCTCGCCGCCAATTGGAACGAGCCGGTCAACCGCAGCGCGCCGACCTTCGTCAGCATCACGCCGGGCTTGCGCACCCATTTGGGCGGCAATCTCTTCCTGTTGGGCGGGATCGAATTCCCGGTCACCCCGGCGCGCGATTCCTTCCGCGAGCGGTTGATCATCCAGATCGTGCAGGGGTTTTGAGCCGAGGCCGCGTCGGTCGGGATGGCCGACCGACACGGGGCTCAGCGGCAGGCGCGGCGGAATTCGACCGGGGTGTGGCCGATCAGCGCGCGGAACCGCTCGCTGAAGCGCGCGGGGCTCGAAAAACCGGTCGCCGCCGCGATCTCGGCGAGCGAGCGATCGTCGCCGCGCAACGCCTCGATCGCCGCCGCCACGCGCTAGGCGATGACGAAGGCATAAGGCGTCAACCCCGTCGCGGCGCGAAAGGCGCGGATGAAATGATAGCGGCTCATGCCCCCTTCGCGCGCCAGCGCATCGAGCGTGATCGGCGCGGCCAGATGCGCGCGGACGTAATCGCGCACGCGGGCGACCCGCGCCGCCGGCAAGGGCGAATCGACCGCCGCGCGCGGCGTGGGGCCGGTGAGCGTCGCCAGCCGCAGATTGAGCCGCGTCAGCCGCGTTTCGGCGAGCAGCGGATCGGCGGCGCCTTCGGCGAGCAACAATTCGAACAGCGCGCGCACGATGGCGTCGTTGCGCCCGAACTCGTCGGCGAAGCGCACGCTTTCGGGGGCGACTTCATAGGCTTCCGCCACGTCGCGCGCGAAACGATCGGGCGCGAGGAACAAATGCGCGAAATCGATCGGCCCGGTGGTGTGCCAGCGATAGCTGCTGCCGGCGGGTACCATGGTGAAGGCGCCGCTGCCGACATCGACATGCGCGGTGCCGCGCCCGCCCCAGCGCACCACGCGCTTGGCGCCGCCCAGATGGAGCACGAGCAGATGATGATCGAGCGGCGGCTGCACCATCGCCGGCGCGGTGCTCGACCAGCGCTGGATCAACGCCCCCGACAATTGGGTGCAGGTCGCGACCGGCCGCCGCCCCTCGGCCCATTCGGCCCAGGCGCCCGGCGAGAGCCAATCGCGCCCGCGCGACCGCTGGTGGCGACGCGTCGGCGTAAGGCGCCCTGGCGGCGCGGGGGGAGCGGGCAACGGGCCAATGGCGATGGTCACGCTTCGTCCTCTCGATCGAGCAACGGCTCCGCCCGGTGCCCTCGATGGGGCACAAGCTAGCGGCAACACGGGTTGATAGGGTCTATCGTTTCGATGCGTGGCCTAATGCGCGACGCCAGGGCATCATTGGGACAAGGTCATCAACGCGGCTAGAACGGAAGGACCAATTATCTGAACGAGGTAGTTCGCGAACTTGATAAAGCAGCCGCCGCGGCCATCGCGCTCGATGCGCCGCTCGCCGAAAAGCTCGCGCTCGTCACCCGCCGCCTCGCCACGCTGAGCCCCCATTTCGCGACCGCGATCGGGCGCTTGATCGAGCGTTTGGAAAGCGCGGGCGCCGGCGCCCAAGCGCCCAAGCCGGGGACGCCGATGCCGCCCTTCCGTCTGCCCGATCACCAACATCGGCTGGTCTCGCTCGCCGATCTGCTCGACGAAGGGCCGGTCGCGATCATCGTCGTGCGCGGCCATTGGTGCCATTATTGCCGGGTGCAGGTCGCCGATCTAGCGGCGGCGACGGGGGGCGCGCTGCGGCTGGTGTTCATCTCGGCCGAAACCCATGGCCCCGCCGCCGCGCTGCGCGCCGAAATCGGCGAGGAGGCGATTTTCCTATGCGACGTGGGCGCGGGCTATTTGCTGTCGCTCGGGCTCGCGATCTGGATCGATCCCTCGGTCGCGCGCCAGGTGAAGGCGGCCGGGGTCGATGTGCCCGCTTACCAAAGCAACAGCGGCTGGATCGTGCCGATCCCGGCGGTGTTCGTCGTCGGGCAAGACGGGTTGATCCGCCTCGCCCATGTCGACCCCGATTATCGCCGCCGGCTCGATCTGCGCGCGGCGCTCGCCGATCTCAGGCCGCCACCGGCTGCGCCACCGCCGACCAATCCGCCGCCCGCAGCAGATTGACGAGCGCGGCCGCCTCGCGCGGCTGGGGGCGCCCCGTCACCGCATAGACCGCGATCGTGCGCGAAAGCGGCACGCCGAGCCCGCGCCGCCGCCGCAAGCGCGCGTCCTGCATCCCGCTCGCGGGAACGATCCCCACCCCGATGCCGGCGGCGACCAGCGCGAACATATCGTCGCATTGATCGACTTCATGCGCGCGCCCCGAATCGACCCCGGCGGCCGCGAGCGCGGTGACCGCGCCCGCGGCGAGCTCGGCGCCGCGGTGGAGCACGAAAGCCTCGCCGCGCCGCACCGCCTCGGCGAGCGGCAACGCGCCGCTTTCGTCGGCGAGCGGATGGTCGGTCGGGAACAGCAGATCGAAGCCTTCGGTGAAGATCGGCTTCGCGTCGAACCGCTCCCAGCCGTCGTCGAGCGCGGTGCAAATCGCGAGATCGGCGATGCCGCGCTTGAGCATCGTCGCGATTTCCTCGGGCGCGGCGCGGCGCAGCTTCAGCCGCAAGCCGGGATAGACGCGCCGCAGCTCGCGCAGCATCGGCATGATCAGTTCGAGATCGAGCACGCGCGCGATCGCCAGGCGCAAGGTGGTCGCTTCGCCTGCGGTGACGGCGGCGGCGATCGCCTTGGCCGAAACCGCGCTTTCATAACATTGGCGCAGCATCGGCAGCAGCCGCGCGCCGAGTTCGGTCAAATGCGTCAACCGCCCTTCGCGGCGAATCAATTCATCGCCCAATTCGGCCTCGAGCAGCTTGATCCCGCGGGTGAGCGCGGGCTGGCTCACCTGGCACAGTTCGGCCGCGCGCGTGAAGTTGAGCGTTTCCGCAACCGCCAAGAAATAGCGGACCTGTTGCATTTCCATCGATCGCTTCCCGTCAGCCGGAACTGGCCTCACCCCAGTTCGCGGGGGTCGGTTGGCTTGTTACAATCATGCACCAAAACGCGGCATTGAGGGGCACTCGGATCGCCTCGATCGGAAACGCTCTTACCATCGTCATCGCGCGGCGACGATGGCCGTTTTGTCAAAAACCCGCTTCCGCGATCTTGCTTCGCGCCAAGCGTTGACGCCCCGCCCCCGCTTGTGCCACTAGCGCTGGACACGCCTGGCGCAGGCGGGTGTAGCTCAATGGTAGAGCAGAAGCTTC
>FRDC01003961.1_pt3 | contig 26131 bp, 20 predicted proteins | sample 1106171 | NCBI WGS metagenome assembly FRDC01 (sample SAMEA3930566, study PRJEB13176) | freshwater metagenome | biome: Drinking water system; feature: drinking water; material: water | place: Singapore | collected 2014-12-20 | reverse complement strand
GACGGGGCTTGAAGCGCGTCGCTGGCCCGGGCGAGCAGTCGTGCCGGGCCAGCGACGTGCAGGCCGTGTGCTAATTCGGCGTGGCGACGCCGGCGGCGAGAATTTTCTTGAAGAAATCCTCGAAGCTGAACGCCGCAAGCACGGACAGGCGTACTTCCGACGGACCCTTGCCATCAAGCGGCGTGTCGAGCGTCAGGCGGGCCGAGGTCGCGACGCCGCTGCTGCCGGCGTTCGGCAGCAGGACCAGTGCTTCGATCACGCCGCGCTCGTACGAGTTGACGATGTTCGTGGCGTTCGCACCCTGCGGCTGCCGCCAGTATTCGTCATGCGCCACGCTGAGCGACAGGCGCGAGTAGGCCCCTTCGGACAGGAACGTCTGGCCACGAATGCCGAGGCCGTAGCGGGGTCGCAGGGCCTGCGGAAAATCGCCGCCGACACCGGGAATGGTGGTGACGCCAGCGACGGTGAACAGCGAGTAGCGGTCATCGGAACTGATCTTGCTCGATGCGCCGACGTTGAAGCGCAGATAGCCCTTGTCCGAGCGGAACAGATCGTTTGCATTCGGAGGCGGAACGGCCCCCGCGTCATTGGCGCGTGCAGCGACATCGACACTGCCTTTCGTGCGGTAGGTGATGTCGCTGAACACGCGTCCGACGCCAAGCAGTGAGCCGGCACCGCCTTCGAACGCCACGGCGACCTCGGCACCGGTCTTGAACTTGTCGTCGCCGTTCAGCGACAGGCTCGGGCCGGCATAGATCGCCAGCTGCGCCTTGTCGTAGACCTCGCGCTGGGCGATGTACAGATAGTCGCGCTTCAGTTCACGGAAGCGGGCGAGGGCCGTCCGGGTCAGCGCATCCTTGGCCGCCACCTTCTCAAGGATCTCGTAGTGGGCGTACGCGCCTTCGAAGGCTTCGAGCGCGCAGTCGGCCAGCTTCTCGCGAGCCGTCAACAGGTCGCGTTCGGCCGCGTAGTCTCGATGGCCGATGTCCGAATCCGGGAACGGGCCGAGCGCATCCCATGCCGCTCGCAGCGCTTCCATCGCATGGTCCAGGATGGCGACCTCACCGGCCGACTCCTTCAGCATCTGGCCGACCATCATGTCGTCGGCGACAGCCGGTTCGGCCGAATCCGCCATCATCGCCGCAGCCGCGCCAGCCTTGGAGGTATCGGCCACAGCGCCATCGGGCGCGGATTCGGCGGCCATCAGTGCCCGGTGCGCGGCCAGCTTTTCGTCGTCGGTCTTGGCGGCAAGCATGTTGGCTTCCGCCGCCTTCACGCGCGCCGACTTGCCGGTGACGATCGGCAGGGCGTTGGCGGCTTCCACCGCCTTTTCGGCCAGCTTTCGAGCGGTCGCAGCGGCGTCGCGCGCCTCTGGCGTTGTCGCCGAGCGTTCGTCGGCGATGGCTTTGCTCATCGCCTGATTGGCTGATGCCAGCGCATCGGAGCGCAACTTTCCCGTGTTGCCGCCTTCGGATGCAAAAGCTGGATTGCGCAGATCCGAGCAGGTTGCGCCGAGCACGACCTTGGGGGTCAGGGTGCGGACAGTTTTCGATCCGGTGGCGGCGAACGTCGGCGGCAGCGTTGCCGCGCCGAGCACGCCGATCACGATGGCGGTGCGGATGCAGGTGGAACTCGTTTTCATGGTGTGATCCCTGTTGAGATGTGGCACCGGGCTCGTCGTCCCGGCAGACCGTGCCGGGGTGGCTCGGTGTGCCGGGACGTTCGACGATGGCGTCGCTACGGTCTCAACGGATGTCCATTCGATTTCTAACGAATTCCTAACGATGTTTCGCAAAGCGCAAGTCATTGATTGAACAGCACTTCAAGCTGCGCGCGCAGACTCCTCGTCCGCGACTGCCGATTGCGGCTTGCGACGCGCCAGCTCCTTGCCCGGGATCACCAGGAACTCGCTGTCGGCCGTGCAGCGCAGCAGCAGGTGCTCGTTCTTCGGGCGATCGACGAACTGGTCGATGACGGTCGTGCCGCTATGGGCGGTCATGTTCAGGCGGTGGCTGGTGGCGTTGGCGACGAGCGTGCTGCCGCCGCTGATCTGGATCAGCAGGTCGGCGAAGGCCTCGTCGCTGTTGGCGGCGATGTCGCCACGACGGCACAGCAGGCGGGTGGCGCGCTTGAACGGGCGCTCGCCGCTGGCCAGGCTGGCGGCCAGTTCCCGGCCGATGCGGCTGGCGGCAACGTCGGCCGGGGAGGCGGCCGGACTGTCGCCGGTATCGGCTGCGACGGCCGCCTTGATTCGCGCGATGAAGCCATCGACCGGGCTCAATGACGTGCTCATGCCGCCGGCGAATTCCGGAAAGCGGCGGGTGAACCAGTCGGTACGGGCGTCGCTGACCGGAAATTCCTCGGCCCAGAAGCCGAACGGCGAGCCGAGGCGCTTGAGGCGTACCGCATCGTCCGACAGCAGCAGCATCGGCACATGGCTGCCGACATCGGTATGGGCGATGCCGCGGGCATAGCACTGGTAGCCCATCTTTTCGTACATCGGGATCAGCGCCGGCGCGCAATGCATCAGATCGATCAGCGCGCCATTGCGTCGGCCGGTGTAGTAGTTGGCACCGAGCAGCAGGCGCAGCGCCATCGAGTTGCGATGGCTTTCGCAGATGACCAGACGCGAGGTGAACGACAGTTCGTTGCGCGGAATGTCATGCAGCAGGTCGGTCTGGAACCAGTCGCGGTAGCGATCCGGCACCGCGTCGCGGCCGAACACGGTGCGCATCGTCGCGATGATCCGGTCGTCATCGGCGGCGTAGTAGATGGTGGCGATCTCGTCCAGTTCATCGACCACGCGGCGTGAGTGATGGCACAGGAAACTGCCCTGCTTGCCAGCGTTGATGTTCACGTCGTAGCGCAGGCGGTAGCAGGCTTCGCGCTCGGCTTCGGTTTCGGCAACAGCGATCTTGAGAGACATGGAAACCCCGAATAGATGTGCATGGCAGTGAGGCTTTCCGGCATCCGTTCCGGGTCTCGGCGACGCGCCCCTGACCATCCGGGCGGCGTGCATCGAGCTGGGTTCAAGCAGGGTCCGGCGGGATCACGAGGCGCGACTGCCGAACGGCCACGGCAGGAACATGCCGGTGCCGGCGCGGTAGCGGTCGTAATCGCGATTCAGCGCGGTGCTGCTGAACTTGCGTTCCTCGACACGGGCAGCGGTGAAGTACATCGGTGCCATCACCGCGAACGGCAGGGCCATGAAGGCGCTGCCGGTGGCGACGCCGGCAGCGAGCCAGGTCAGCAGGTACGAGGTGTAGAACGGGTGGCGGATGTAGCGGTACGGCCCTTCGGCGACGAGGTGTTCCGGCAAATCCTCGGAAAACGCGAACGACAGCGGCTTGCGGCGGTTGGCGGCGATCGCCCACCAGAACAGCGACAGGCTCGAGGCGAGCAGGATCGCGGCGGCCGCGAAATGGCCGGACGACGCCACCCCGAGCACGGGCAGCCCGGCGAGCACGTACAGGCCCAGCAGATTGCTCAGCAGGTAGATCGCGTCGATGCCGGAATTGGTGCCGGTGGGCTTGGTGAAGAAGTGGCGGGCGCCCCAGCCCCAGCTGGCATAGCCGGCAAGGATCAGCAGGACGACCACGATCGTGGCGGGATCGGCGTGCAGAGGCTTCATCGGTGAGACTCCTGGGCGGTGGACAGCGGGTGGGCGGTGCGGCGGTGGCTGGTGTCGGCGGCGGCTGGCGCGGCGGGATTCCCGGCACTGGCGTGCTCGGGTCGCACGCGGCGGGCTCTGGTCAGCGGCGGGCTGGCGATGACGATCAGGCGGTCGGCGCTACCGGCATCGACGCCGAGCTGTTCGAACAGCGAGTAGCGGGCCGCGCCCGACGGCGCGGAGCGAACGCCCGGCGCGGGCTCGCCGGCATCGCCGCGCAGCACGAACGGGTGATCGTCGGCGTCGCCGAGGCCCACGCCGAGCTGCTCGCGAATGGCGCGGACGATGCGGTCGCCACGCAGCGAATAGCTGCCGTCGTAGCGCGGCTCGGTCTGGTCGAGGTGGCTGGCCAGATGCAGGAAATCGAGCGGCGACCGTGCCGCAGCCCACAGGATCGGCGGTTGGCTCGGCAGCCGATGCTGCAACGCGAGTTCGTCGCGGCAATCGTCGAGCAGACCGGCAATGACCGGGACGCCTGCCGGGCCGGCCGCAGCCACGGTCAGCACGACATGCACGGCTGGAATCGACTTGCCGGCGAGCGCCAGTGGCTGCCAGCGGGTCAGCACGAAGCCGATCAGCCGGCCGCTCGCCTCACGGGCAAGATAAAGGCGACATTCCTGCGCCGCGCGGGCGGTGTGGATGCGGGCCAGTTCGTCGGCGAGCGCAGCGGCATTGGCGCTGCCGTGTTCGGCGGCGAGGGCGACCAGATCGATGCGCAGCCAGGCATTGGTTCGAAGCACGTCGCCATCGACGACGCTGCGCTCGAACGGGGTCGATGAAGGGCTTGGCGACGAGGCCGACGGCTGCGGGGTCGGGCCAGTAGAGGCGGGCAGCGACATGGCGGATCAGCTCCGGAAAACCTGTCGCCACACTGGGACCCCTGCCTTCAGGAGTCCTCACGGATTTCAAACGGAACTCAAACGAAATTGAAAATCACGCCAAGTCATTGACGAGAAAATGATAATCGGCAGATTCCGAAGCGCTTGCGCAGGCCTCGGCGGCGATTCGAACGCGCTGGAAAAGCGGGCCGTCGGCGAGTGCTCGGCGGCTGCCTGCACGGTCAGTGCCGGGCGTCGAGCAGTTGCAGGAACTTTTCCGGCGGCACCGTCGGGTAGAACAGCCAGCCCTGCGCGTAGTCGATGCCGATGTCCTGCAGCGCGGCGAGCTTGCGGGCGTCGTCGACGAACTCGGCAACCGTGCGCTTGCCGGTGGCGTGGGCGACCTGATGGATCGCGCGGACGATTTCCTGCGAGGCACCGCCCTGCGCCACTTCCTTGATGAAGCAGCCATCGATCTTGACCTCGTCGACCGGCAGCGACTGCAGGTAGCCGAACGAGCACAGGCCGGAGCCGAAATCGTCGAGGCTGAAGCCGCAGCCGATGGCGCGGAAGGCGCGGATGACGTCGGCGGCGACTTCCAGATTCTCGATCGCCGCGGTTTCGGTGATCTCGAAATACAGCTTGCCGGCCGGCAGCGCGGCATTCTTGACCTCCCGCAGCAGGTCATCCATGAACCGGCCGTCGACGATCGAGCGGGCCGACAGGTTGATCGAGACGCTGTGCAGGTGGTCGAGCGCGCTGCGGTTGTCGGCCAGCCAGTCGAGGATGAAGGTGGACGAGAAGCGGTCCAGTTCGCCGACGAGGCCGAAGTATTCGAGCGTTTCGATGGTGCCGGCCGGCACCGGCATGTAGACGCCGTTCTTTTCCATCCGCAGCAGGAATTCGGCCTTGCGCAGGCGCGACTCGCCGTTGCGGATGTCCATGATCGGCTGCGGATGCAGCGACAGCTGGCCGCGGGCCATCAGCTTGCGAAACGTCGTGACATCGCCGGCGTTGACCGTCGGCCGCGTGGCAAAGGTTTTGCTCGGGCCGTGACAGCTGACCTGGTTCAGGCCGCGCCGCTTGCTCGCCTCGCAGGCATCGCCGGCCTCGGCCAGCGCTGCCGGCCAGTCGACGCCGGGCCGGATGACGGTGACGCCGATCGACACCGCGACCGGGTTTTCGCCCAGCGGGCCGTGGAAGCGCAGCGTCGACAGGCGGTCGCGCAATTCGGTGGCGTCGTCGATCGCGCTTTGCGTGTGGTCGATGACGCGGGCGGCGATGAATTCATTGCTCCACAGCCGGGCCGACAGTCCGAGTCGGCCGACCCAGTCGCGCAGCAGCGCTTCGACCTGCGAGATCACGGCGTCGCCTTCGATCGAGCCGGCGATCCGGTTGATCGAGCGCAGCTGCCGCAGGTCGATGTAGAACAGCGCGGCGCAGGGCTCGCAGGACCAGGCCTTGAGGCGCTCGATCAGGCTCGCGTACGACGAGGCGGGGCGATTGTCGGGAGAAAGAAGGCTCATCACAGGCTATCGGCGGGGCCGAGCGTCTGGCGCAACCGTTCGGCGGTCGTGGAGGGCCGTCCGGCCATCGTGCGGAAGCCGGTCCGGACATGAAAAAACCGCCCGGCGCGATGCCGGGCGGTTTCGGGTTCGCTGCTTCAGCGCGTGATCACAGGAAGCCGAGCGTCCGGGTCGGGAAGTTCCCGAGGTTCGGGAACACGGTGGTCAGATCGCTGTCCGCGACTCCGAACCAGCGTGCGAGCGTCGCCGAGTACTGGTCGGTGGAGGTCGTCGGCACGATGCGGCCGGCACCCATGTCATTCGGGCCGCCGATCGCCAGATTCGGCATCTGGCCGTACCAGCCCGGCTTCACGGCACCCCCGAGGATGAAGTGGTGGTTGCCCCAGGCATGGTCGGACCCGTCGCCGTTGGAGCCGAGCGAGCGGCCGAAGTCCGATGCGCTGAACAGCGTGACGTTGTTCTGCAGGCCGATCTCGCCCATCGCCGCCCAGAATGCTGCGACGTTCTTCGACACCATGTTCAGCAGCGCGGCCTGACCGCCCAGCTCGTTGTTGTGAGTATCGAAGCCGCCAAGGCGGACGAAGAAGATCTGCCGGCTGTCGCCGAGCAGCGAACGCGCCTTGATGCAGTTGGCGACGGCGCGGAACTGGTAGCCGAGGCCATTGTCGCCGGGGAACACCGGAAACGGCGTGGCGACGGCGCCGGCGGCGTTGAGGGCGTTATTGACGATGCCGACTTTCGACGCGGCGTTGGCTTCGATCGAACCGTACTCGGCCACCAGCATGTTGGCATTGCCGAGCGACTGGTTCAGCAGGTCCTGCGAGGCCGCACGGCGCAGGCCGCCGCGGTAGAAGGTATCGGCCGTCGACAGCAACGTCGGCGCGCCGCCAGTGCCGAGCACGTACGGGTTGACCACCGCGCCTTCCTGCCAGTAGTTCGCGCCGCCGACGTTGATGTTCATCGACAGTTGCGAGCGATAGCCCTGGCTGGCGTACAGGTCGGCCACGCGGCCGGCCCAGCCGAAACGCTCCGACCGATTGGCGATGCTGGTCCACCACGCCGTCTGCTGATCGGAATGCGAGAACAACTGCAGCGGCAGCGGCACCTGACCGCCGGCAGCCTGCGCCGTCGTCGTCGGCTGCACCAGCGTGCCGACGTTGCCGAGGATCGCCATGCGGCCGCTGTTGAACAGGCTGGCCAGTTCCGGGCAGTTGCCGTGCAGGCCGTAGCTGTAGCCATCGCTGGCGGTGCCGGTCAGCGGCAGCAGCGAACTCTGGGCCAGTGCCAGATTGCTGCGGCTGCGCTGGTAGGTCGAGTATCCGGCGGCCGTGGTCGGCACGATCATGTTGAAGCCGTTGTTGCCACCGGCGAGGTAGAGGCAGACCAGCGCCTTGTAGCCGGTGGTGTCAGCGGTGGCGGCGAGGGCGGACTGCAGGCCGCCCATCGTTGCCAGGATGCCGGCGGAACCGGCTGCCTTGGCGCCGAAGCTCAGGAAATCGCGGCGATTGAGGCCATGGCCGGCCGGGTTCGCGTTCTGGGTGTTCTGGTGGGTCATGTTCGGTCTCCTTGAGCGATTAGCGCTGGACGGCGAATTGCGGCGAGTTGATCAGCAGGTCGGTCGTTTCGATGACGCGGCTGGCCGGGGAGCTGGCGGGAACGGCGGAGGCGTAGTTGATCAGCGTGGTCCGCATCGCGGCCGGCATCAGGCCCTGCATGAACACGAGGTTCAGGCGGTCGACCAAGGTCGCCGGGTTGGCGGCATACGGTTCCCACGCGGCGGTCTTCAGCAGCACGCTGGTCGGACCGAGACTGCCGGCTTCGCTGTAGCCGTTCGGGCCGGCGTTGCGAACGCCATTGCTGTCGACGTACTGATAGACCTGACGCTGCAGCATGTTCGCGGTCAGCACCAAGGTGTTCTCGTTGGTGGTCTGGAACTCCGGCGCGAGCAGGCCGGCGAACTTCAGCGGTCCGCTGCGCTGGTAGTCCGGCGCGAAGAAGTTGAACACGCTTGGCGAGCTGAGCACGGACTGCGCGAAAACGTCGCTGGACTGCAGCATCAGGCCGTATTCGCTGACATTGCCGCTGCTGTCGGAGGCCGAGAAGGCGCGCCACAGGTTGGCCACGCGGATCAGCGGTTCGCGCACCTTGCCGTAGGTGTTGTCGCCGGTGGCCACTGCTTCCGGGTCTGTCAGGATGGCGCGGGCCACTGCCAGCAGGTCACCGCGAACACCGCTGCCGTTGTTGTTGAACACGGTGGCGACACGAGCGATGTAGGCCGGCGACGGATTCGAGGTCACTAGGCGCTGGATCAGGCGCAGGGCGATGAACGGACCGACGTTCGGGTGGTTGAACAGCGTGTCGAGCGCGATCCGCAAGTCCTGCGCAGCGGTGCCGCCGGCGGGTATCACGACGCCGCCGACGATGGTCTTGGCGCTGGTGTCGTGATGGCTTTCATAGGCGACCATCGGACGGATGTAGTCGATGTCGTACTGCCAGGCACCTTCACCCGTCTGCGTCACCGGGGCCGAGGCCCAGCCGGTCATCACCTTGGCCATGCCCTCGACATCGGCCTGCGAGTAGGTCGGCAGCGGCGCGCCGGCAGCGTCTCTCTGCACCGAGCCATCGAGGTTCAGCCGCACCAGGCCGATGCTGAACAACTGCATGATTTCGCGAGCGTAGTTCTGGTCGGCATGGACACCGGTCGCGGGGTTCTCCTTGTTGTTGCGGAACATGTTCAGGTACAGACCCATGGTCGGCGACAAGGTGACGCGCTCCAGCAAGGTGCGGTAATTGCCGAGGGCATTGGTCGACAGCAGGTCGTAGTAGGCCGCCATCGTCTCGCTGCGGTTCATGATCGAGCCGGCCTGATCGGACACCACGAGGATTTCCGACAGTGCAAAGGCCATGCGCTGACGCAGCTGGTCCGGACCGGTGACCACGTTCTTCCACCAGGTCGGCACCCACGGCGCGTCCTTGTTCGGCACGCTCGGCAGGATCAGGCTGGTCGGCGCGGCGGCCTGCGCGGCAAACCACGCGTCGTAGCTTTGGACGGCAGCGGCATCGAGGCTGGCCGGCGTGGCACCGAAGGTACCCTGGGTCAGCAGGCGGGAGGCCGCCGTGAGGCCCATCGCGCCGACCGGCGTGACCGGCGGCACTGGCGGCACAGTGACCGTGGTGACGGTGAAGCTGGCGGTCGATGTCGTGTTATTGGTCGGGTTGGCCACGCGGATGGTGCCGCTGCTGGCGCCATTCGGCACCGTGAAGCTCAGCGACGTGTTCGAGGCCACGGTGACGCCGGTCGCGGCGACGCCGCCGATCGAGACACTGTTGGCGCCGGTGAAGCCGGTGCCGGTGACAGTGACGACGGTGCCGACCGGGCCGGACGATGGCGCGAAGCTGGTGATCGCCGGGACCGCTGCCGGCACGGTGACGGTGAAGCTGAGCGGCGAGCTGCCGCTGTAGCTGGCGTTATGCACCTGCACCGGACCGCTGGCGGCACCGGCGGGCACGGTGAAGGTCAGCGAGGTTGCCGTGACGCCGCTGACGGCGACGCGGGTCGAGTTGCCGATCGAGGCGGCCGTGGCACCGGTGAAACCAGCGCCAGTGACGGTGACGACGGTGCCGACCGGGCCCGAAAGCGGGAAGAAGGTCAGCACGCTCGGGACTGGAATCGGCGCCGGCACGGTGACCGTGAAGCTCGCCACCGATGTGCCGTTGGTGCTGCTGTTGTAGACGCGGATGCTGCCGGTTGTCGCGGTGGCCGGCACGGTGAAGCTCAGCGAGGTCGCCGTGACATTGGTGACCGGGATCTGCGCCGAAGCGCCGACGGTAACGCTGGTGGCGCCGGTGAAGTTGCTGCCGGTCAGCGTGACGACCGTGCCGACCGGTCCACTGGCCGGCAGGAAGCTGCTGATGATCGGCGTCAGCACGGTCGGCGTACCGGCCGTGATCGTGAAGATTTCCGCCGAGAAGCCGCCGTGCACCGGGTTGATGATGCCGAAGCCACCAGTGGTCGACGTGGCGGTGACCGTGGTGCGAAGTTCGGTATCGCTGACCACGGTGAACGGCAGGTCGCGCCCGGCACCAAGTCGCACGGAGGTGGCGCCGGTGAAGCCGTTCCCGCGAATGGTGACCACCGTTCCGACGGGTCCCGAGGCCGGGCTTCGGCTGACCAGATACGGCTGCGGATAAACCACGATCGGCTGCAGCGTGCTCGCGGAAATGGTGAACAGCGCCGAGGTCGAGGTCGAGAACGTCGGATTTGCCACGCGCACCGCGCCGGTGGCGGCATTCGCCGGTACGGTCAGGGTCAGCGTGGTGTCGTTGACGACCGTGAACGTGGCGTTGGTCTGGCCGATGCGGACGGCGCTGGTGCCGGTGAACTTGCTGCCACGAACGGTCACGACCGTGCCGACCGGGCCGGACGCCGGCGAGAAGCTCGAGATCACCGGACGGGCGTAGGTCACGGTCTGGGCGAAGGCCTGACCGAGCGTCAGGAAAAGGGCGAGGAAAATCACCAGCGAACGCAGTAGCGTCGCTTGCGGTGTCAGACTTTGGGTACGAATGGATGCGGCGCTCATGGCGATCTCCCTAATGGGTTCTTTTGCGCTTGTGACGCGTCTGGGGGCAGGCATCGAGACCTCACGGCACGTCATGGAGGACTGGCCCATCGAAGCGGCAACGCTGTTCAAGCGCTTGTCGCGGCCGGCGAGACAGGTAGGGGTCATGACGATCCGGGGGTGGTCAAGATTTATCGAGGCGAGCAGTAGTAAAAAATCTCTACAGCACACGGTCTTTGTATCGTGCTAGCCAAACCGGGCTTGAGGGCCATCGACAAGCGGGTATCGGCCGAAGATGAGCGGGTCATCTGCCGTTTTCGCGTCACCAAATCCGGCACGCGAAGGCGACGAATGGTTGGCTCGCGCGCGTACGGCAGCGAAAGCAGCCGGCGCGTCGTTGACCATCGCCCAACAAAAAACCCCGCCGAAGCGGGGTTTTTCAGGTCACGCCGAAGGGGATGGCGTCAGACGTTGAAGCGGAAGTGCATGACATCGCCTTCCTTGACGATGTAGTCCTTGCCTTCCAGCCGCCAGCGACCGGCTTCCTTGGCGCCAGCCTCGCCCTTGTAGGCGATGTAGTCGTCATAGGCGATGACTTCCGCACGGATGAAGCCGCGCTCGAAATCGGTGTGAATGACGCCCGCCGCCTGCGGCCCGGTGGCGCCGACCTTGACCGTCCACGCCCGCACTTCCTGCACGCCGGCAGTGAAATAGGTCTGCAGGCCCAGCAGGTCATAGGCGCTGCGGATCACGCGGTTCAGGCCCGGCTCGTCGAGTCCCAGCGATTCGAGGAAGTCCTTCTTGTCGACCTCGTCGAGCTGCGCGATTTCCGCCTCAATCTGCGCGCAGACCACGACCACGGTGGCGTTTTCCTTCGCCGCCAGCGCCTTCACCCGCTCGACGTACTCATTGCCGCCCAAGCCCGCCTCATCGACATTGGCGATGTACAGGCCGGGCTTGGCAGTGATCAGCTGCAGTTCCTTGACGATGGCTCGCTCGTCGGCGTCGAGGCTCATGCTGCGCACGGCTTCGGCGTTGTTCAGATGCGCCTGCACGCGGCTCAGGCACGCGCTGCGGGCGATGGCATCGGCATTGCCGGACTTCGCCAGCTTGTTCGAGCGTTCCAGCGCCTTGGTCACGCGTTCGAGATCGGCCAGCGCCAGTTCGGTGCCGATCACTTCGATGTCGCGGATCGGGTCGACGTGGTCCATCACATGGATCACGTCGTCATTCTTGAAGCAGCGCACGACATGGGCGATGGCATCGGTATCGCGGATGTGCGACAGGAAGGCGTTGCCCTTGCCCTTGCCCTCGGCCGCGCCTTCGACCAGGCCGGCAATGTCGACGAACTCGACCGTCGCCGGCAGGATCTTCTGCGGTTTGACGATTTTCGCCAGCGCATCGAGACGCGGGTCCGGCACGCCGACGACGCCGACGTTCGGGTCGATCGTGCAGAACGGATAGTTCTCGGCGGCGATCTGCGCCTTGGTCAGCGCGTTGAACAAGGTCGACTTGCCGACGTTCGGGAGACCGACGATGCCGCATTGAATGCCCATGATTTCGAATCCTTGAGTGCTGCGAGCTGATACGTGGAAAGAGCTTTGTCGCGTGACCGGCGACCGGCTAGCTCGCTGGTTTCGCGGCCGGTGATGCGGGTTCCGGTCGGGGTGCCTTGGCCGGTGCCGGCGCGGGGGCGGCGCTGTGCAGCTTCTGCATCGCCTTTTCCAGCGTCTGGTCAAGCCAGATCGGAACGGCGTTCATCGCGTCGATCAGGCCATCGCGGATCAGCTTGTCATCGGCGGCGTTCGGGCGCCCGAGCACGTAGCCCAGCACCTGATCCTTCGTGCCCGGATGGCCGATGCCGATCCTCAGCCGCAGGTAAGCCTCGCCGAGATGCTGATGAACGCTGCGCAGCCCGTTGTGACCGCCGTGACCGCCGGCGCGCTTGAGCTTCATCGCGCCGACCGGCAGGTCGAGTTCGTCATGCGCCACCAGGATGTCTTCCGGGGCGAGCTTGTAGAACGCCGCCAGCGGCTGGATCGCTTCGCCGCTGCGGTTCATGAACGTGGCCGGCTTCAGCAGCAGGACCTCGTCGCCGCCGATGCGGATGCGCGCCAGCTCGCCCTTGAACTTCGATTCCATCCGGAACGTGCCGCGATGCGCCGACGCCAGCAGATCGACGAACCAGAACCCGGTGTTGTGGCGCGTGCGCTCGTATTCGGCCCCCGGATTGCCGAGGCCGACGATGGCACGCAGGCGATGGTCCGACATCGATCCCCTCCGCGCGGCACTGCCGCATCATGAAAAACCCGTCCGCTCGGCGGGCGAACGGACGGGTCGGTTGCTGCCGGGACGTGGACCGTCCCGAAATCCTTACTTCTTCTTGGCCGGCGCGGTCTTGGTCGCGGCGGCAGCCGGAGCGGCTTTGCCACCCTTGGCGGCCGGCGCCTTCGCGGCAGCGGCATCGGCGGCTTCCGTCGCAGCTTCCGCAGCCGACTGGCGCGGCAGATGGATCGCGGCGACCGAGATGTCGTTGCCGTGCTTCAGTTCATAGAAGGTGGCGCCGTCGGCCAACTGCGCCTGCAGTTGCGACAGGTGCACCGCTTCGTTGACGTTCAGGCCCGACAGGTCGACTTCGATGAACTCCGGCAGGTCCTTCGGCAAGCACTCGACTTCGACCTGGATCTGCTGGTGTTCGACGACACCACCGCCGATCTTGACGCCCGGCGCGACATCGCCGCCCTTGAAATGCAGCGGGATGTGCATGCGCAGCGGCACGTGGGCCAGCACGCGCTGCAGATCCATGTGCATCACTTCGTTGCGCACCGGGTGACGGTGCAGATCCTTCAGCACGGCCTGTTCGGTCTTGCCGTCGATGTTGACGTTCAGGATCGCCGAGTAGAACGATTCGAACTTCAGGCTCTTCATCAGCTCGTTGTGGCTGACCTGAATCGACTGCGGATTTTCCGTGCCACCGTAGATGATGGCGGGCACCTTGCCCTCATGGCGCAGGCGGCGGCTCGCACCCTTCCCGTGCACCGTGCGAGTTTCGGCACTGATGACGAATGACTGTTTCATGTGACTCTCCGTGACTTGCAGCAAAAAGCCGCGTCCGCGACCAGACGCAGCGAGCCGCGCACTATACAGAGGTGGCTGTCGGCCTGCCAGACCGGGCGGGACCGGCTGAAACGCCGCCGATCACGTCACTTCAATGATCAACTTGCCGAAGTTTTCGCCGCGGAACAGCTTCAGCAGGGTCTCGGGAAAGGCGTCGAGCCCCGGCACGATGTCCTCTCGCGACTTGTAACGACCTTCGCGCATCCAGCCGCTGATCGCCGTCACGGCTTCCGGGTAACGATCGGCCCAGTCGAACACGACGATACCCTGCATCCGCGCCCGGTTGACCAGCAGCGACAGGTAGTTCTTCGGGCCCTGGATCGGCGTCGTGTTGTTGTACTGCGAGATCGCGCCGCACAGCACGATGCGGGCGTGCAGCCGCAGGCGCGCCATCACCGCGTCGAGAATGTCGCCGCCGACATTGTCGAAATAGACGTCGATGCCTTCCGGGCAGTGCTTGGCCAGCCCCGGGAAGATCGGCCCGCGCTTGTAGTCGATGCAGGCGTCGAAGCCCAGTTCGTTGACGACGAAATCGCACTTGTCCTGTCCGCCGGCAATGCCGACGACCTTGCAGCCAAGGATCTTCGCGGTCTGGCCGACGACCTGACCGACCGCGCCGGCCGCTGCCGACACCACCACGGTCTCGCCGGCCTTCGGCTGACCGACGTCGAGCAGGCCGAAATAGCCGGTCATGCCGGGCATGCCGAGCGCATTCAGAAAACTGGGCAGCGGGGCCAGCGTCGGGTCGATCCGGGTCAGGCCGCGGCCGTTCGAGATCGCGTACTGCTGCACGCCCAGCATGCCCTCGACGATGTCGCCGACCGCGAAATCCGGATGGTTCGACGCGATCACTTCGCCGAGCGCACCTGCGCGCATTACTTCGCCGATCGCCACCGGGCGGATGTAGCTCTTGCCCTCGTTCATCCAGCCGCGCATCGCCGGGTCGAGCGAGATGTAACGGACCTTGACCAGCAGCTCGCTCGCGCCCGGCGCCGGCACTGGCGTCTGCTCGCGCAGCCAGTCGCTGTCCTTCGGCAGCCCGAACGGCCGCGCGGCAAGCTTGAAACACGTGTTGGTGAAACCGGTCATCACTGCCGACATCGAACCCGCTCCTCGAATAAGCTGAAAACGAAATCGAATGATTGCATGCGCAAGCGCCTCCCGATCATCCGAAAAGCACCCGGATGCTTCGCCATTCGCATTCGGGCGCGTCGTGCTTTACGCGGCCCGGCCATTGCTGAACACTTCGCCGAACTCCTTGACGAAACCACGACGAACCCGCCATGCGTCCGTTTGCCTCGCTGTTGCTGATGGCCAGCCTGACCACCACCGCCGCATTCGCGGCCGATGCCACGCCCGAAGTCGACCCGGCCACGCTCGCGAGGCTGCGCGACGCCGCGCTGCAAAGCGACTACGCCTATGAGCGGCTGAGCGAACTGACCGACACCATCGGCCCGCGTCTGTCCGGCTCGAAGCAGGCGGCCGCGGCGGTGACGCAGGTGGCGGACGCGATGCGCGCGCTCGGTGCCACCGTCACCCTGCAGCCGGTCAAGGTGCCGCATTGGGTTCGCGGCGTGGAACGCGCGGAATTGGTCGGCTATCCCGGTCAGCCGGCGGGCCTGACGCAGCGGATCAATCTGACGGCGCTCGGCGGCTCGTCCGCGACGCCGGCCAAGGGACTGACCCGGGAAGTCGTCGTCGTCCGCAGCTTCGCCGAACTGGAGGCCAAGGCCGGCACCGTGAAGGATCGCATCGTGCTGCTCAGCGTGCCGTTCGATCAGAACCTGGCCGACAACGGCCATTCCGGCGTGGCTTACGGGCAGGGCGGCGAGCCCCGCTTCCGCGGCCCGGCGGCTGCCGCAAAGCTGGGTGCCGCGGCGATGCTGGTGCGTTCGGTCGGTGGTGCCCGTTTCCGCCTGCCGCACACCGGTGCGACGCGCTTCGACGACAAGGGCCCGAAGATTCCGGCGGCCGCGGTGACGGTGGAGGATGCCCTGCTGATCGAGCGCCTGTCCGCAAAAGGCCCGGTGACGATGACGCTGACCGTCACGCCGCAGACCTTGCCGGATGCCGACAGCTACAACGTCATCGCCGACTGGCCGGGCCGCGACAAGCCGGACGAGGTCGTGATGCTGTCCGGACACCTCGATTCCTGGGACCTCGGTACCGGCGCGATCGATGACGGCGCAGGTGTGGCCTCCGCGATGGGGGCGCTGTCGGTGCTGAAGTCGCTGGGTCTCAAGGCTCGGCGCACGATCCGGCTCGTGGCGTTCATGAACGAGGAAAACGGCTCACGCGGTGCCCGCGCCTATGTCGACGCAAGCAAGGGCAGCATCGAGAAGCAGATCGCCGCGATCGAGAGCGATGCCGGCGCCGGCCTGCCGCTGGGCCTTCATGCCAATGTCACGCTGGGCTCGATGAAGCGACTCGAGGCGGTTTCCGACGCGCTGCGACCGATCGGAGCTTCGGTACTGAAGCGCAGCGACCGACCGGTGGGTGCCGACATCGCGCCGCTGGCGCTGGCCGGCGTACCGGGCTTCGAGCCGCTGCTCGACACCCGGCATTACTTCGACTATCACCACACCGCGGCCGACACGCTGGACAAGGTCGAGCCAGACCATCTGCGGCGGCAGGTCGCCGTGATGACGACGCTGGCCTGGTGGCTGGCCGAGGCCCCGGAGCCGCTGGAACGCTTGCCGGTGGACAAGGCCGGCGAATGATGAAGACCCGGACACCGAGCATTGCAGCGTCGGCTCGGATGCCGGGGTCAGCAGAGGCACTCAGCGATTTGCGTCTCGTCGGATGACCACGGCGGCGAGCCCAGCGTTCGATCGGATCGACACGCTCGCCGATGGCTACCGCTTCATCAGCGACCGTGCGCTGCCGAGTGCCAGTGACGCAGCGCGCGGAGATCGGCGCAGACGGCGCTGCCAGCATCGCCTGACAGACATTTGAACGGCTGCGTCGGCTCGCCGAGATCGCTCAGCACGACGGCGGCACCGGTGAAATCGTGGTCGACCGTGTAGTCGTTGACGGTCACGATCGTGGTCAGGCCCGCGCCGCGCGCAGCACGCAGGCCGTTGTCCGAATCTTCGAAAGCAAGGCAGGCTTCGGGGGGGAGTCCGAGTTGGTCGAGCACCCAATGATAGATGTCCGGTGCCGGCTTCTTGGCCGGCACGATGTCGCCGGCACCGATCACTTCGAACCAGTCCACCGCATCCGGTGCCAGGGAGTGCTTCAGCAGCACGCTGACATTTTCCGGGGTGGTCGTGGTGGCGATGGCGAGGCGCAGCCCGTTGGCTCGAGCTTCCTGAACAAGACGGGCAACGCCCGGCCGCAACGGCAGGCTGCCACGAGACACCAATTCGACGTAATGGCGGGTCTTGGCCTGATGCAATGCCGCAACGCGGGCGTCGATTCCCGGTTCCGTCAATGAAGACGGAAACGCATCCTGCAGATAATGCCGGATGCGTTCCTTGCCACCGGTGACGGCGAGCAGCTCGCCGTATCGCGGTACATCCCAGCGCCAGTCCAATCCCGCTTCCCGGAAGGCGTCATTGAACGCGATCCGGTGGCCATCTCGTTCGGTGTCGGCAAGGGTGCCGTCAACGTCGAAGATCAGCGCCTGAAGCGGAATTGCCGACATCGTTTCAGCGCTTGCCGGACAGGCGGCTGAGGTCGTCGATCACCGCGTTCAGCACCTTCGAGACCGGTCCCGGCAGCGAACCGGCGAGCTGGCCGAGCACCAGCAGCTTTTCGTTGACGTTGTCGATCGGAGCCAGACGCGCGGTCAGCACGCCGAGCGCATCGCGCAGGTCGTTCGGTGCCTTCGGCGCCGCGGCCGTCTTGCCCTTCTTGCCCGAACCCGGCTTGCGGCCGCGCTTCTTCGGCGCTGGCGCGGCAGCACCGTCTTCGTCGGAGCCTTCAGCCGCCGCTGGCGCCTGACCCGTCAGGAAATAGCGAACTGCGCGGCCATCGCGCTGGGTATCGACCGCCCCTTCGTTCTTCAGCGCCTTCAGGTTCAGGTACAGCGAGGCCGGCGAGAATCCGCCCTTGTCGAGGATGTCCTGTGCGAGGGCCGGGCCATCCGCCAGCATGTCGAGGATGCGACCACGGACTCCACTCTGACGCTTGCGACGCGGTGACGATGATTCAGAAGTCATTTTCTTGGATGCCTTTCGGGTGCGAGGTTTGGTTTTCAACGTTGCTCCAGGGGGACGCGGCAATACCGGCGACATCGATCAGCAGTCTTTCGCTCGCCGGCAACGCCAACAAATCAGATGCGATTATTGCCCGAAATGATTTTATTTGTCTGTACCAAAACAGTGGAGCGTCCGGATTGGGCTCAAAAAACTATAGTTTGGGCCGTACCGTCGCTACCACTCGCATCATTGCGATGATCCGTTGATCGGATGGCCGCACCCCATTTCCGGCAAGGCTCGCGTCCGAGCCGGGATGCGCGAATTAGATCGTCGAATCACCTGTTGCTGGCACTGCTTGTGCTGTAATTGACCCCGATTTCAAATGCGGCCACGGGAATGGCCGTCTCGCCAGCGTTTCAAGGCCGTCTTCCACCCTCCCTACAAAAACTGCTCCCGAGATCATGTCCATCCGCAAGCTGCTGGTTGCCAACCGAGGTGAGATCGCGATTCGCGTGATGCGCGCCGCCGCCGAAATGGGTATTCGCACCGTCTCGATCTACGCTCACGAAGACCGTTTTGCGCTGCATCGCTTCAAGGCCGACGAAAGCTATCTCGTCGGTGCCGGACAAAAGCCGATTGCCGCGTATCTGGACATTCCGGACATCATCCGCATCGCCAAGTCGGCCGGCGTCGATGCCATCCACCCCGGCTATGGCTTCCTGTCGGAAAACCCGCTGTTTGCCGAAGCCTGCGCCGCCGCCGGCATCCTGTTCATCGGTCCGAAGCCGGACGTGCTGCGGGCATTGGGCGACAAGGTCGCCGCGCGCGCGGCCGCGGAAGCCGCCAACGTGCCGGTGCTGTCGGCGTCGCAGGCGCTGCCGCGCGATATCGAGGAAGTGAAGAAGATCGCGGCCGGCATCGGCTACCCGGTGATGCTGAAGGCGAGTTGGGGCGGCGGCGGACGCGGCATGCGCGCAATCGAAAACGAAGCGGAACTCCAGTCGGCCGTGGAGTCCGCGCGGCGCGAATCGCTGGCAGCCTTCGGCAATGACGAGGCCTACTTCGAGAAGCTCATCCGCCGCGCTCGCCATGTCGAAGTGCAGGTGCTGGGCGATCAGCACGGCAATCTGATCCATCTGTTCGAGCGTGACTGCTCGGTTCAGCGCCGCAACCAGAAAGTGGTCGAGCGCGCGCCGGCACATTACCTGACGCCGGAACGTCGTACCGAGCTGTGCGACGCCGCCGTCCGGCTCTGTCGGCAGGTGGGCTACACCCACGCCGGCACGGTCGAATTCCTGATGGATGCTGACACCGACAACTTCTATTTCATCGAGGTCAATCCGCGTATTCAGGTCGAGCACACCGTCACCGAGGAAGTGACCGGTGTCGATATCGTCAAGGCCCAGATCCGGGTGTCCGAAGGCGTGAAGATCGGTGCGCCGGACGGCCTGCTGCCGGCACAGGACAAGATCAAGCTCGATGGTTTCGCGCTGCAGTGCCGAGTCACCACCGAAGATCCGGAAAACGGTTTCACGCCGGATTACGGTCGCATCCTCGCGTATCGCAGCCCGGCCGGTTTCGGTTTGAGACTCGATGGCGGCACCTCGTATTCCGGTGCCGTGATCACGCCGTACTACGACTCGTTGCTGGTGAAAGTCACCGCTTGGGCGCCGACGGCAGCGGAAGCGATTTCGCGAATGGATCGCGCGCTGCGCGAATTCCGGATCCGCGGGCTATCGACCAATCTCCAGTTTCTGGAGAACGTCATTTCGCATCCGCTGTTCAAGTCCGGCGAGTGCACGACGCGCTTCATCGACACCACGCCGGAACTGTTCCGATTCACGGCGCGGCGCGATCGGGCGACCAAGGTGCTGCGCTTCATCGGCGATGTCGCGATCAACGGCAATCCGGAAATGAAGGGCCGCAAGGCGCCGCAGGGCATTCTGGCCCAGCCGATCCGGCCGAAACTCGATTTGCTGAGCGCGCCACCGAAAGGGCTGCGCGACGAACTGAAGGCACGCGGGCCAGAAGGCTTTGCCGACTGGATCAAGGCGCAGCCGCAGGTGCTGCTGACCGATACCACGATGCGCGACGCTCACCAGAGCCTGTTCGCGACGCGCATGCGTACGCGCGACATGCTCGACATCGCACCGCATTACGCGCGGCTGGTGCCGCAACTGCTGTCATTGGAATGCTGGGGCGGTGCAACGTTCGACGTGGCGATGCGCTTTCTGAAGGAAGACCCGTGGCAGCGGCTGACGCTGCTGCGCGCAGCGGTGCCGAACATTCCATTCCAGATGCTGCTGCGCTCGGCCAATGCCGTCGGTTATACCAATTACCCGGACAACGTCGTTCGCTATTTCGTGCAGCAGGCGGCGAAGCATGGCATCGACATCTTCCGCGTGTTCGACTCGCTGAATGCCGTCGACAACATGCAGGTCGCAATGGAAGCGGTGCTCGAGGCCGGCGGCGTCTGCGAAGGCACGATCTGCTACACCGGCGATCTGTTCGATGCCGCGCGGCCGAAATACAACCTGAAGTATTACGTCGACATGGCGAAGCGGCTGGAGAAGTCCGGCGCGCACATCCTCGGCATCAAGGACATGGCCGGCATCTGCAAGCCGCGAGCCGCGCGCGAACTGGTCAAGGCGTTGAAGAACGAGATCGGCCTGCCGATCCATTTCCATACCCACGACACCAGCGGCATCGCCGCCGCCAGCGTGCTGGCTGCGATCGAAGCCGGCTGCGATGCCGTGGACGGCGCGATGGATGCGATGTCCGGTCTCACGTCACAGCCGAACCTCGGCGCGATTGCGGCCGCACTGTCCGGCTCCGAGCGCGATCCGCGAGTCGATTTCGATGCGATGCAGTCGCTGTCCGATTACTGGGAAGGCGTGCGTCGCTACTACGCGCCGTTCGAGGCCGACATCCGCTCCGGCACTGCCGATGTCTATCGCCACGAGATGCCGGGCGGGCAGTACACGAATCTGCGCGAGCAGGCGCGAGCGCTCGGTCTGGAAGCGCGCTGGCCGGAAGTGTCGCGTGCGTACGCGGCCGTGAACCAGTTGTTCGGCGACATCGTGAAGGTGACGCCGACCTCGAAGGTGGTCGGCGACATGGCGCTGTTCATGGTCGGCAACGGCCTGACGCCGGACGACGTCACCAATCCCGATCGCGACATCGATTTTCCGGAGTCCGTCGTGTCGTTGTTCAAGGGTGAACTCGGCGTGCCGCCGGATGGCTGGCCGACGGCGCTGCAGCACAAGATCCTGAAGGGCAAGCCGCCACTGGCGGGGCGCCCAGGGGCTTCGATGGCACCGGTCGATCTGGCGTCGACCAAGATCGAGGTCGAGAAGCTGGTCGGTGAGGCGATCGGCGAGGCCGATCTGGCGTCGTATCTGATGTATCCGAAGGTATTCCGGGACTTCGTCGAGCATCGCAAGCTGTTCGGCGATGTCTCGACCTTGCCGACGCCGACGTTTTTCTATGGTCTGCAGGATCAGGAAGAGATCAGCGTCGACATCGATACCGGCAAGACACTGGTCATTCGACTGCAGAGCCGCACGGAGCTGGAAGACGAAGGCGTGGTGAAGCTGTTCTTCGAGCTCAATGGCCAGTCGCGCCTCGTGCGCGTGCCGAAAGCCGGCGCCACCGCGCAGTTCGAGACGCCGAAGGCCGACGAGGGCAACGCCAGCCACGTCGGGGCACCGATGCCGGGCATGGTGGTGCGCATCGCCGTGCAGAAAGGCCAGACGGTTTCGCGCGGCGAGCCATTGCTGGCACTGGAGGCGATGAAGATGGAGACCGTTCTCGGCGCGCCGCGCGATGGCAAGGTGAAGGCGATTCACGCCAAGCCGGGCAGCACGGTGAACACTCGTGACCTTTTGATTGAACTGGAATAAGGGCTGGGGCGGCGGTCTGGCTGCGCGCTAAACTGCGCGGCTATGACCTATTCCCGCATCGTTGGCACCGGCAGCTACCTGCCGCAGCGCATCGTCACCAATCGCGAGCTCGAAGACCGGATCGAGACCAGTGACGACTGGATCGTCAGCCGTACCGGCATCGAGGCGCGACACGTCGCCGCCGACGATGAGCTGACCAGTGACCTGGCCCTGCACGCCGCGCGCCATGCGATGACGGCTGCTGGCGTAAGCGCCGACGAGATCGATCTGATCATCGTCGCGACCACGACGCCGGACATGGTCTTTCCGTCCACGGCCTGCCTCGTGCAGGCCAAGCTCGGCGTGACCAAGGGCGCCGCGTTCGACGTGCAGGCGGTCTGCACCGGGTTCATCTATGCGTTGGCGATTGCCGACAAGCTCGTGGCCTGCGGTCAGCACCAGTGCGCGCTGGTGATTGGCGCGGAAGTGTTTTCGCGCATCCTCGACTGGAACGATCGCCGCACCTGCGTGCTGTTCGGCGATGGCTCCGGGGCGGTCGTACTCAAGACGTCCGAGACGCCTGGAATCCTGTCGTCGCACCTGCATTCGGACGGCTCGCTGAGTCACATCCTGCGCGTGCCGGGCGGCATTGCCGGCGGCCAGCTGCGGGGCTCGCCGTATCTGGAGATGGACGGACAGTCGGTCTATCGCGTCGCGGTCAAATCGCTGAGCGAGTGTGCGCACGAAGCGCTGACCCAGAACAATGTCACCGCCGATCAGCTCGACTGGTACGTGCCGCACCAGGCCAACATCCGCATCATCAACACGCTGGCGGAAAAGGTCGGCGTGCCGAAGGACAAGGTTGTGGTGACGGTGGCCCAGCAGGGCAACACGTCGGCGGCGTCGGTGCCGCTGGCGCTCGATGCGGCGGTCAAGGACGGCCGGATCAAGCACGGCAATCTGGTGATGCTGCAAGGTGTCGGCGGCGGGATGACCTGGGGGTCCGTGCTGCTGCGCTGGTGATTCAGGGCGTCTGCGACAGCGCGATGCCGGTGGTGATCAGTGTCCAGATCCCGATGCCGATGCTGACGATGCCGACAGCGCCAGTCAGCACGCGGTGGAGCAAGGTCACGGAGCCGGCCGACAGCCGCAATGGGACGGCGATCGCCAGCGACAGCAGCGCCATGCCCGCGATCGATCCGGCGCCGAACAGCGCGATGTAGAGCAGCCCGCTGGTGATCGACGTGGCCTGCTGCAGCGTCATCACCGTCAGCGCCGCGGTACCGGCCATGCCGTGCATCATCCCGACCAGCAGTGCCCGCAGCGGCAAGCCCGGAAGTTCCGGATGCACGTGCGGGGCCATGCCGTGGATGGCCGCGCGTTGATCCGGCCGGAACTTCAGCCCAGAGAACACCAGCGTCGAGGCTTGTTGCGGTGCAACCCTGGTCGGCGGGCCGTGCAGATGGCTATGGAAATGCTCGCGCTCGCCAGGGCCATGACGATGACGATGGACATGCATCGGATTGCCGGCCAGACGGCGCAGCACGTCGACCCCGAGCGCAACGAGCATGACGCCGACTGCCATCTCCAGCAGCGGCACGAACTGCTGCGGCAGGGCGCGGCCCAGCACCAGCACGGTGCCACCGAGCAGAAACAGCGTCAGCGCGTGGCCGAATCCCCAGGCCACGCCTTGGCGCAGCGCCTGCGGCAGGCTGTTCTGCCGTGTCGTCAACGCAGCAACCGCGGCAATGTGATCGCTGTCGGTCGCGTGCTGCAAGCCGAGCAGAAAACCAAAGACCAGGACCGACCACTCGCTCATGCGGTCATGCCCTCGCGGCCAACGCGCGACGATTCGCCGGCAGGAACGAGGTCCGGACGTCGATCGGCGAGGCAGCGGCAAGACGGGGCAGCGGGCATCGGGCGTGGCGCGGGCAGCGGCTGGCGTAGGAAACGACGGTGATTCCTCACAATCTGCGCAGCATAACGTCCCGCCGCCGTTCGATGACGTCAGCGGTGCTCGTCAGGCGACGCGGCCGTGGCTGGCGGAGCAGGCGGCAAACGGCGGTTTCATCGCGTGCGCGGCTCATCGATACTGGACGACCCGCGACGCAGCTTACGCGGACCCGCCGTGCGAAGCCGAGAGCCATGATCCGAGTCCAGAACGCCGAGGTCTTCATCCACCGTCGTGGTCCGCGTGGCGGCACGCCGCTGCTGCTGATCCACGGCAACCCCGATTCGCACCGGATGTGGCTGCCGATGATCGAGCATCTGGCCGACCGCTTCGATTGCATCGCCCCGGATTTGCCGGGTTTCGGGGCGTCGGCGCTGCCCGCGAACAACGACGTGAGCCTGGCCGGCTTTGCGCGCTGGACCGACGACCTGATTGCGGCACTCGAACTTGATCAGCCGGTCGATCTGATGGTGCATGACATCGGCGGCTTCTACGGGCTGGCGTGGGCGGCGCGGCATCCGGACAAGCTGCGGCGGCTGGTCATCAGCAACACCCTGCTTCATGCCGACTATCAATGGCACTTCTGGGCACGGGTCTGGCGGTCCGGACTGGGCGAGCTGTCGATGAAGGCGTTCGACTGGCCGGTGATCGGCCGCACGGCGCTCGGCATCACGATGCGCGTCGGCGGGCCCTTATTGACCAAGGCGCAACTCGATGAAACCTTTGCCAACTTTCATCCGACGGCGCGGGCACAGGTGCTCCAGATCTACCGCGAGACCGATCCGGCGAAGTTCGCGCCGTGGGAGCAGCCGATGCTGGCATGCACGGCCCGGCGGCCGACCCGGGTGATCTGGGGCGCGCGCGATCCGTTCATCCCGTTGTCGTTCTGCCAGCGCTTCGGTGCTACCGACGTGCACGTACTGACCGACGCCGGCCACTGGGCGGCGGCCGAGGCCCCTGAGCGCGTCGCGGACCTGGTTCGCGAGCACTTGACGAACGCCTAGCGGTGTTTGTCGCGCATCGCGGCCCGGCGCAGATATGCACCGTCCGAGCGGTTTGACCGCGGCTGACGGCAAATCTAGAATGCCGAGTCCACGGGGCCGCGCGTGGCTGTTGCTGTCGGCGGGCAGGCCTTACAAAAGCAACTAGATGGTTTCATTCTTTTGGAGTTTTTCATGTACGCCGTCATCAAAACGGGTGGTAAGCAGTACCGGGTTGCCCCGGGCGAGTCCCTGAAGATCGAGACGATCGAAGCCGCTGTCGGCGACGTCGTCAGCTTCAGCGAAGTGCTGATGGTTGCCGATGGCGACGCGATCAAGGTTGGTGCGCCAACCGTCGCTGGCGCCACGGTCAAGGCGGAAGTCACGGCCCACGGCCGCGGCGACAAGATCCGCATCATCAAGCACCGCCGCCGCAAGCACTATCACAAAGAGCAGGGCCACCGGCAGAACTTCACCGCAATCACGATCAAGGAGATCGTCGCCTGAGGGCGGCGCTCTTAACGCAGGAGTACAGAAATGGCACACAAGAAAGCTAGTGGTTCAACCCGCAACGGGCGCGACTCGCAGGCCAAGCGCCTCGGCGTCAAGCGCTTCGGCGGCGAAGCCGTCCTCGCCGGCAACATCATCATTCGCCAGCGCGGCACTCAGGTCCACCCGGGCGTCAACTGCGGCATCGGCACTGACCACACGCTGTTCGCGAAGGCCGATGGCCATGTGAAGTTCGTGACCCGCGGTCCGCACGGTCGCAAGTTCGTCGATATCGTCGCGGCCTGATCCGCGTCTGCATCGCGACAAGGCCCCGCACAACGGGGCCTTGTCGTTTCTGCACCCCGTTGTCTCGCTTGCCGCTGCAAGACGTTGATCCCGCAGTCCGATTGGTTGTTCTCCAGAGTTGCCGCAGACCATGAAATTCGTCGACGAAGCCACCATCCGCGTTGAAGCCGGTGACGGCGGCAATGGCTGCGTCAGCTTTCGCCGCGAACGTGCGATGCCGCTCGGCGGCCCCGACGGCGGCGACGGCGGCGACGGCGGCACGGTCTGGGTCGTGTCGGAACCGAACCTGAACTCGCTGGCCGATTTCCGCTTCAACCGCGTATTCCGCGCTCAGCGCGGCGAGAACGGCTCCGGCTCCGATTGCCGCGGCGCCGGCGGCGAGGACATCGAAATCCCGATGCCGCTCGGCACCCAGATCTTCGACGTCGACACCGAGGAACTGATTGGCGAGCTGACGGCGAAGGGCCAGCGCATCAAGGTCGCCGCCGGCGGCTTCCACGGCCTCGGGAACACCCGATTCAAGTCGTCGACCAACCGCGCGCCGCGCCGCGCCAGTCCCGGTTCGCCCGGCGAACGCCGCGACCTGCGTCTGGAACTGAGCGTGCTGGCCGACGTCGGTCTTCTCGGCATGCCGAACGCCGGCAAGTCGACCTTGCTTGGCGCGGTGTCGGCCGCGCGTCCGAAGATCGCCG
>FRDC01004153.1_pt1 | contig 26265 bp, 29 predicted proteins | sample 1106171 | NCBI WGS metagenome assembly FRDC01 (sample SAMEA3930566, study PRJEB13176) | freshwater metagenome | biome: Drinking water system; feature: drinking water; material: water | place: Singapore | collected 2014-12-20 | reverse complement strand
CGAGGAGGCGCGCCCTGTAGGGGCCGACGACGAGCCCCCGCCCCGGATGGCGCAGGTGACGAGCGGTTGAGCGAGTCGCCGGACGCCGGAGCGGGCGAGGGCTTCTTGTGATTCGAGCCCATCCCGCTGCCCCGTCTCGGCAGCCCCATTCGGGGCAACGAGCGGTGGCTTATGATTTCTCATCGTCGCCTTTATTTGCACGGTAAGCGTGACACTTATTCGCCGGGTCGTCGGAAAGTAGCCCGTGACCCAAACCATTTAATTTGCAAGGCCCGTCACCATTGAGATGGTCACTGCGCGCATCGCCGCAAAAACACAGCAATGCGCCATCGCCGCCAATTTGGAAATCGCCGACATCTGGCGCCTTGCTCTTTTCTTGGTATGCCCGACGCTGGGCACCACGAAAACCCCGACAGCGGCACGGGCCGGAGCACCCGTGAGATTTATGCAGTGCGGCGATATGTCCGCAACTCTCGCAGGTTTCAACCATCGCATCGGTTAAACCTAATGCAGGTGGCTTTAATTGATAGTCAATCCGCTTTTGGTTCATTGAAGTTCCTTTCGCCGCTGCAACCGTCCTCGCGTGGAGAAAGGGGCAGCGGAATCGTAGAAACGAGTGACGCCCCGCTAGGGGCAGAACGAGTCACGCTGATGGGCGAGACTCCGATATGACTATGAATAAACAATGGAATGACACAAAAAGGTTGCGCGCGGGACTGAGTGGTAACTATGGTCTCCTGCGGGAAGCCCTACGCAACTTGGATTACAGCGGCCACCGACGAGCCAAAGAGTGCGGCAATCAGGCGCATCGTCTGAACTTGCTGAAGGTTTGGAGGCGCGATAAAGGACATTGCTACCTTTGTCGGGTCAAGCTGAAAATATGGGAGTTTACGATTGATCACGTCGTTCCCATTTCAAAAGGCGGCGCACACAGCTACAGCAATGTGCGCATCTGCTGCCTGCCGTGCAATCAGAAGAAGGGCGACTCAGTACCGTCATAGTCTATTCCCGCGCATGGGGAGTCTAATTCTCAATGATCTCAGTCTGTACAGCATCCAACCGTAACTGCCAATATCTCTTTTCGCTATCCCTACGCGTGAACCAGGTTAGCGTGTTGCTCTTCGCGTCATAATACGCAACAGGATATGACGCAACACCGCCCGGCGGATGTACGGGGATACCCCGCCGGGCCTCGGCCTCGTCAACCTCCTCAATGGGTAGCTTGTCGAACTTCATGCTTACCTCGCCTTCAGCAACGCCTGCAATAAAGCCTGCATCATCATCTGCTGCGCTTGAACGGCGATGCGTTCCATCTGTTTTTCAGCATTGAGCCAGAAAATCACTAAATCGCATTCCCACCATTCCAGTGAACCAAAATCAACCAACCAGCCCGCTCTGTGATGTTCAGCCAACCGCTCAATGCGATCTATCAGTAATTCAACGTCGGCATCGGTGCGGTACTTCTGCAATTGCGGATCGGGGACGACTTCGGCCATACGTTGCAATTGTACCAGGGGTTTGGTGGGCAACTTTTCGCAATTCATGCACGCTTGATACGCGCCAAGGTTTACCAGCTTGCCGCTATATTCCATTAAGCAATCCGACCCGACGGCTCCCTGATACTCTTCGCAATCCTCTTCACCAGGGCAGCGTGGTTTGCCGCTGGTTTCAAACATCTCCCGCACGCGATTTAGGATTGACTGCTTAGCCGTTTGGAGAGTTTTCCCAAGTCAAGGGCCTCTTCCATTAGTACCGAGGTTGCGAGATACACGTGATAAAACGGGACAGCGGCACCACTCGCGTAGTTTTCACCTCTCAAAAACAATGGCTCTATCTGCTTCAATTCTGACCCGAAAAGCAGTTCGCGCAAAGCATGTACATCTACCTGACTGAGCTTCAATTCGATTTTGCCTTTGCTATTGCGCTTAAAGGAGTGCTTATCGTTGGCTGCTTCCCACGCGCGGTGGTCTTTAGCTTTAGGGGAGCGGAAAACGAGCTTGGTTTCAGTATGACACTGCTCCATCTCTTTATCTTCATTGAGAACTTCGCCAATCCAACTGGTTAGCTGGATTACTGTCTCGCCTGGCTTGGGAGCATTTACGTCGCCGCGCTTAAAGATAGGCCGCTCCGCGACAACGTTCATAACAGTTTCGTTAAGCAATCGAACAATCTGATCTTGCGGAAACGTTTTGTGCAACTCATTCACCGGCATGTCGGCTGTTGAGTACAGAGCCTCGAAAATCGCACGTGCAGCCTCATCTGCATTCAGTGTTTCTGTATTGCCAACAGGATCACCGTTTTTGTCGAAGCGGATTTGCAGTCTAATTTGGCTGAGATAGTTGGCGATGAGTTCGTCGGTGAGTGGTGCGACATGCAATTGCATCTCATCATAGATATTTCCGTCTACCCATTTGAAATTGTAAAGCAGGCTTGCTTTGGTGTCATAGAGGGCAGGTGTCGTTTCCGTAATTGCTTCCGGCATGGTGGCTTTCTCCAAATAAATTCGGCGCAGGCGAATGCTCCAACACTCGCCTGCGCACCAGTTGATGCTTACACGTATTCGCTATTGCTTTGCGTGTTGCGGATTTTCACGTCAATGACCTTGTTTTGGATCGTGTCCAAAATCGGTTTGACGCGAATGGTGAAACGAATGAGATTGTTAAGAATCGTCTCTTCCGGTTGGTCGTAGACGATTTTGTAAAGGTGATGCAGGATTGAATAATTGTAACCCGTGCGGATGGCTCCCCCGATGCCGCCAAACACGAGATCGAACGGTTTCAGGTGGCGCGCATAATCCACAAATTTACTGTTGGGTTCAGCCTCGATCACCATCACGATTTCAGAGGTGCGACGTGTGACCAGTAATTGTGAACCGACCTCGCCGGACTCGCTCACGCGAGTGAGATACTCCAACTGCGCCGAGCCGTCCGCGACAATCCCGGTGACGTGCGAGGGGCCGGTCGCAGCCGTGGTACCCGCCGTGGTGACGCGATACAAGCGATCATTGAAGACTATCAATTCACCGAGTACGACTGGCGTCGTCGCCCCCCAATTGGCGACTCCACGGAAGTTGACGAATTGCAGCGTGGCGGTTCCGTTGGCAGCAGAGCCGGTGGTATGAGTCGGTGCGCTGGCGCCGGTATTACCAGCCGTCGTCACTTTGTATATGCGCCCGCCAACGACCAGGATGTCATTGAGGATTTGGGCTGTGGTCGCCTTCCATAGATTGCCATTCACCATATAGAAAAAGCGGCCTGCACCTGGGCATGTGCGTTCCGGGCTGAATTCGTTGGTGAAGGTGGCATTGAGCGAACGCAAGGTGCAATCGGTCAGCGTGTCGGTCGTGCCCGAGACCGGCCCGCCGCTGCCGTCGTAATCTCCGACGACCACATTGGCATGGGCGCGCGTGAGATATTTGGGCGCGGCGATGCGCTGAATATGATAGTTCGCGGTCGGGTCCCAGATCAGACTCGACGGTTCGTAGACGAGGCCGCTGCCCGTCCAGGATTGGTTGACGCGCATCTTGGGATTGCTGTCGTCCGGGTTGACGATTTGAATTCCCAGCGACGACGAGCACATGGACAGAAAACGGCGCGAAATAGGCGAACCCGCGTCATATCCAAACTCGTAAGCAGGTAGCTGCAAGCTGGCCGCAAGGTCTTGGCGCGTAATCGTATGCTCGACCACCTGCGGGTCGGGAGCGGCGAGGGCGGCTAAAACCGCCGACGATAAGCCGCCAAAGTGTGCGTAGTAATCCCGCACGACCTCGTTCAAGTTCAGGTTCACTTGCACCTGCCCCTGACTGCTGTGATCCAGCATGAAAAAGTCTGTTGGCTCATCCACACCCGTGGCATCGGCAGCGTTATCGCCGGAGCGTGGCGCATATTGAAAGCGCGTAGCCTCGCGCTCACACAACAACTGTATATGACTGGTCGGCGCCGTGGCACTGGGTGTGACCGGCGTGTTGTAATCGGTCATCGGCTTGCGCGAGCGATAGAAAAGCAGATTACTGACGCGTTGTGAAGAAGGCATAAATCCTCATTGGGTTAGTGCAAACGTGCGTTGCATATTTGCAATCAATTATACGGCCAATTGCCCACGGCAACGGTTTAGCAACGCTTTCACTTCTTTTTAGCCAAGGGCGCAGTATTCGCCGCAGGCGGGTTTTCAGCAGTAGGTTCGACTTCGGTGGACGCAGCTTTGGTTGCGGATTGCGTTGCGGAGACGGGCGCATCATCTTCCACCTCGATCAATTCCAGGTAATCGTGCGTGGGAATGAAACGCTGCTCGAATGCCGCCCATTCCGGGTTTGTATGCAGCTCGAACGGTTCCTCGGCACGCACAAAACTACGCTCATAGCCAGCCTGGTTGATCGCAACTTGAGTGCATTGCACCTGCTGACGAAATTGAATTTTCAGTGTCGGCATAATTATGGTTCCTCATAGGAAAGTGGGCTGATTGACAGCACGTAAGGTTGTGAATCTAACGCGTCACCGCGCCCCGGTGTCCGCCATTCACCCAGCAGCGCATTCGGACATAAAGCGCCATTCGCACCGGGGTCTAACTCAAACTGTTCTTCCAGCCAGGCAATGATGCGTTCGACCTGTTGATATTGCTCGGTGCGCTCTTTTTTGTCTTTGCCCTCAACGTGCGCGTACACGATGACTTCCTGCTCGGCGTTCTTATCAACCAACTCGCCATTCGCGTTGCGCAGCTTGCGCGCACGGCTGTGACCCAGCGTCACCCCGCAGTGCTTGTCACTGTTGGCACCCGCCATTTGGGCCGTATCCAGGTTGATCGCCAGCCCAAACAGTGGATGATCGTTGGGAAGGGCTGCTGCCAACGCTTCTAGCCAATCCTTGATTTTCTGGCGTGCGTTCATAAAGCTTTCCAAAGACGATCAATCAGTCGGTCGCTTTCGACCTTCAGACGGTTGAAGGCACGGTCCAAAAACCGATTCGGGCGTTGCCCAGCCGTTGAACGGGCGAAGATCACTTGTCCCCCTGCGCCCACCCAACGCAGTACTTTTCTCAGTTTGGGATAGATGCGTTGCGCGTAGGGGCCAAATAAGCCTGTTCCCTCGTGTACATGCTCGGTATAGGGTGCAGTGGGAACGACAATGCGTTCAAACACATCACCTCGGTCGCCTTGCTTGATAATGGTTGTGGTTTGCGCCAAATGGTCGGTCAGCTTTGGCGCTTCTTCACGCACCAGCACTTGGGCGCGCTTGGCGTGAGCATCCGCCACCCTGCGCCCAAACGTATGCAACTCACGCGGTATATCCTGCGTGAGCACCTTTCCCAGTAATTGCCCTTCGACGTTCATTTATCCAAGTACCCGGCAAAGCAGCCGGAACACTGCGACGGTTGCGCCAATCTCATTGACCGCATCCACCCCGGCGATGGAATAGTTCTGCCCGGTTGCCTGAATGATGATGCGATCATCAATCGTGGGCGGCTCGGTGAAGTAAAACGCTTGCACGAGGAAGGCCCGCTCAGTCGGAATTTCCCCAGTGAGAACATCCGGGTTGCTGCCCAGCAGTCCGGTGAAATTCTCGGCCCTCGTTGGCTCTACTTCGTCTAAAACAACTTCCACCCAACTGGCCGGGACGTCAGGTTTATCGGGTATCGCCAACGTGCCACGATTATTGTCAAAGGCCGCATTGGGGACGAAATAGGCCGTCATCCCCAAACGTGTCGCCGTAAAACGTTCCAGTCTTGTAAACAGAGCTTCTGCGAAGATCATTGCTTATCCCGCGACCAATCTAACCAAACCCCTGAGTAACGCTTTGGCTTGCGGGCAAAGATCAAGCGCGCTATCACCTTGCACCGCTGGACGCCGTTCGACGGAACGCTTTTCCGTCCGCGCGCTGGTCAAACCTCCCGGCAACATTTCATTGGCCTGAGAGATTTGCGCCAGATGCGCAGTTTGAAACCCACAGGCTGCGGCCACCTGCGGGGGGACGGTGACTTGCGATTGATAGGTGATTTCAATGAAGGGGTTGCGCATCCCAGCAATGACGATCACCGGTTGCGCGATCTCGCTGGAAGCCAGCCCCCCAAACTCCATCAGGTTGACCTGACGATTCCAGATCAACTCACCCCAGCTCATTTCATTGCCTGCGCCGTCCTGCACGACCGGCGTCAAAACGATGGTTTGAGTCAATCCTGGCGCAACCCAAAGTTTGCAGCTTGTTACCGTTTTTGGTGGAGGATTGTTCAGGGGGAAGCGCCGCGTGCGTTCATTCCACGGCTGATTTTCTGTCAGCGCGTCGCCACCGAACGTGCGCCCCCCCAAATAGGTTTCAATTTGGCGACTCGCCGTCGCCAATAAAGCCAATAGAGCCTCGGCACTCAGATCCACTGTCGAAAGCTGCGCACCAAAGGCCGCCGCGCGCTTCGCAAAATCCTGCGGAGACAGATAGCAATTGCCCAGGAGTAGGTCTTTTTCGAGTGCCATAGCTGACTACTACTGCGCCTCTAAAGTTCGCCGGTGGGGCTTGGGAGTTCTTCAATTGAGATACCGGGAAATTGCGCTTGCAAGGCTTCAATTACGGCGGGATCAACTGGCGCGTCACTGCGCCCTTCATCATCGAAACGTGCGCTCAGATAAGCGCCGGCCAACTGCTTAGGCACTTTGATAAACTTGCGCAATTTCGCGGTGCTCAGGTTGGCTTGTTTAACAAAAGCTTCACTAGACGCGGGGCTCGGCGATACTTGATCTTTCGCTTCTGAATTGTCGTTCTTCGCGGCCATTGGCTTACTCCTTGAAATGAAACTAAGGCAGGGTGGCTAACCACCCTGCCAGTTGGAAAATGCCGTCGGGCAACCCGAGCGGCGCTTGACTAGGACTGTTGCGGGACGCGCACTTTGCGGTTGAATGGCAACACGTTCACGACGAGCCCGTTCATTAAGAACGGAATGTACACGGTCGAAAGGTTCAACGTGGTGCCGGTCGGCAGTTCTAGGATTTGCGGAGTCGGGGAGCCGAGCCACGCCAGCTTGATACCTTCGGGATCGAGCACGTAGCCGTCCTCATAGGTCGCGGCGCCGCCGCCCGGATCGAAGGTGTACCAACCCACGCCCTGACCTTGCGTCTTGCCAGGCACGTTGATCATGCGAACTTTCCAGTCTGCCACTGTCAGCAGGCCGTTGGCGCTGAGGTTGTTATTGATCGGACCAGCGGGCGCTCCACCCACATACTGGGTATAGGGGAAAAGCTCGCGATTGATTGCTCGGCGTACCTTCTGACTGAAGAACAGCCAAACGTTTTCAGAGTCGCCGCCATCGTCAATGATCGCGCCGACAGCCGCGTCGAACACGTCCACAAACGATTGCGAACCACCCTTGGTAATGGCTGTCGCAGCCTGTTTCAGTTGCAGGCGCAGTCCGTCGAAGTCGTTGGCGTTATACACGCCGTTTTCGGTGGAAATACCCGCGCCACCCGAGACGGTCTGATTGCCTTGGAAGATGAGGGACTGATTCTTGTCGGCGATCGCGCGCATCGCGCCGCGAATCTCCAGATTGGAATCCGTCATCCCCAAATTGAAGGCACTCATTCCGCTTTGCTGCACGGCATAAAACAACTTCAACCCGATTGAACGAGGGCTGATAAGCACGGCGATGTTCGTGCTCTGTTTGCGCGAATAGGTCTGGTTGACGATGTTGGCGCTGATGGTGGTGCCGAGTTCGTCCGTCGTGACGGCCGCGCCGGGATCGGTGACCTGATTGTACGAGTGGACGATACCATTCGCCTTCACGCGCGGAATCAGTTCATCGGCCGGGAAGCGCCGCCGATAGGCTTCGTACAGCATTGGCTCCAGGTCGGTGCGGATGAGGTTGGCGCCAGACGTTGTATCCAACGCTTTGCTCAGAGCAACACCCAAGGGATTGCCGGCGCGCGCCAAATCGGTGACCTTTTCAGCCAACGCATCGGCGTTACCCAACTGGGCCCAGCGATGGGCAGGCATCGCGAACTCTTCCTTGTTGCCCTTCATCAGCAACGCCTGGGTGATAGCTTCCAATTGCCAGTCCTTGACGACGTAGACAGGTTCCCCGTTCATACCTGGCGCGCGCTTGCTCAGGAATTCTTGCGGAAACTCCATGGCCTGTTCGTCGGATTCAAGGAAGCTGAAGCTCTTGCGCAAGTTGTTGTCACGCAAGATGGTCAAGAACTGCTTTTGCAACATTGAGGTCTGCTTGGCCATTGTCTTGCTGATTAGCTCGCCAGCCGATTCACTATCCTTGGTGATGACGGTCGGCGGATTCGACTCGTTGACTTCCACATGGTGCGAACCTGTGACAGCCGCACGCGCGTTGCGGCCTTTTTGCAGACGTTCAGCCGCAGCGAGTAAACGGCCAGCGACGTCTTGTGTTTCCGCTTCGGGGGGATTTTGCGAATGTTGCTTGTTGGTGTCCGACATAAGGTTACGTTCTCCAAAAGAATGATTGCGCTGATGCAATCTTGTTTGCGCAGCGGCCCGCACGGGCCGTAATGAGCGTCGGCAACGCTTATGTCCCGACGGCAAGGGGTTGCAGCTCGTATTCTTCGAGCAGTTCGACGGCCAGCTTGTTTTCAGCCTCCAGGCGCGTGATCTGCTGGCGCAAAGTGTCCACTTCGCCAAGGGCGTCTTCAGTCAATGACAAGGCTTTGCTGAGCGATTGGGTGAGTCCCTGCTTCTCGTCTGACCATTGTTTTTGCAGGGTCTCGACCTCAGTACTCGCGGCTGGTTGTGTGAGTTGGGACAGTACGGTTTCGGCAGTTTTCTGCACCGTGCACTTGGCTTCGAGCTTGGTGCAGGTATCGTGAATGGACTGGATGAGACCGGCGTCGGAGTTACTGTTGCGCTTGCCCGCCTTTTCCAGCACGCCCTGCACAACGGGCAGCGGAGAAAGGAACTCGTTGGCTTCGAGGCGTAAATTCGGGTCAGCCAGGGCAGACTCGGCGCTCTTGGTCAACGTCGTGTCTTCCTTCTTCCATTTCGGCGTGAGTTTCTCCGTAACTTTCTCGCTGAACTCTTGCAGCGCGGTCGCAAGCTCGATCAGCGCTTCGTCGGTAGTCAGCGGTTTTTCCGTCCACTGCGACATTGCCCGCCATTCAATGCGATCAATCGCATCTGCCAGCAGTGAGGTCAGGAAGTAGATATTGGCCGTGCGATTGGCATACGCCTCAGCGAAATACCCTTTCTGCAACATCATCAACTCCTGCAACGGCGCGGCAACAGGTTCAGCGACAGTCGTCGTCACAGTCGGATTGGTCGGCGCAACAGCCGGTGTAGCGGTAGCGACGGAATCGCTCATAGGGATTGCTCCTTGTGGTATAGGCCGCGCATCCGCGGCTGTTTTGGTGATGAGCGGCGCAGCGGCCACAGTTTCAGGAGTGATGACCGTCGGCGCGCCTTCTAAGGCTGCTGGGGATGCCGAGGTGGATTCTTGGGGCGTCTCGGCTGGCATGGCTGGCACCACGATCATGCTTTTCTTGACCTGGTTAGGCATGCCCCAAGCCGTGACGTTGCCGGGCAGTCCGACGAGCGAGGTTTCAATGGAAATAACATCGAGCACGCGATTGATAGGCGGGCGCGATTGATCAACCTTGGTGGCTAAGGCGGTGATGGAAGCGCCGACACGGGCCGATCCATGCATCACCATTTGGCAGGCCTGCCAGCCGCGCTCGTTGTGCTCTTTGGGGACAGGACGCACCGCCAGTTCGACACAGTTGAACGTGCCGGTTTTGTCGAGCAGCGGGTGATAGATTTGCTTGCGCACCAGGCGACTTTTCTCTACCAGTCCGCCCACGTTTTGCGGCACTTTGTATTTATGGTTGAGAAAAAGGGTTTGTCCGATGCTGGCCTGTTTGATCTTCTTGAGGGCTGACAGATCAATCAGATCATTCTCCATATCCACGGCATCTGTCGTGGCCGTGAGCTTCATCAGCTTGGGATCATCCCAATCATCGGTGGTCGAATCATCCAGTACGGCTGATTTCTGGATCACGTATTGAAAGGGCTTCCCTTCGTGCTGGGCTGGCTGTTCCCAGTCGTAAAAGCCAAGCTGGATAACCGGCCAGCCCATGACTGCCAGCAACGTTTTGGCTTCCTTTTTGAGAGCGGTTGCGCAGGCGAGCAAGGCGGTCAGATCGAGTTGATGGGGGTCGAGGTCTGGCGCCCACGGCGGTAAGACACCTGACTTTTGCAGTTCGGCTTGTAAGTGCTGGCGCTTTTTCCTGGTGAGGGTGTCGGTCATAAAGCAAAAGCGCCTGCCAGAACTGAGCGAGATCGTCTCGGTTCTGGCAGGCGCTACGTTCCTGCAAATTTCACGCTGTGGGATGTCAGCGCATCAGCATAATTGTCGGGAAGAAAATGGGCGTAACGGCCATCGGTGCCCCGAAAATAACCGTTACGCTTGCAGTTTTAGTTTCGTGGAACTCTCAATCAACGAAACTTCAATCGTTGCCCCAAGAAATGATGGCAAACAAATTGCTTATAGTCAATTTGTTTTTGCAAATATGCAATCAAGCCACTTGTGTGGCAAGCCTGGCGGGTTGTTCATTCCCGTTGGCGGTCAGGCGAAACTTCCATTGATGATTACAAGGATGGGCGCAGGTGAGCGTGATGACGCCATTCAACGTAAACGTGCGGCCGTTGATTTCCACGTGCAATTTCTCGTTTTCGATATAGCCGAGCGTTGCTTTGCAGCGCGGGCAGCCGTAGGGGGTTGTGAGGGTCATTCGTCTTCGCTCTCCGTCTTGTTGTCGTTCTCATTCTCCAACGTCGCGGCATCTGCCTTTGCCTTGGCAGGCAGCTCTTTTTCAGCAGCATCCGGCATTTCTGGAATTGGCTTGAGTTTACCGCTCTCGTCGTAAAACTTGGCATTGAGCCATTCCAATGGTACCGGGCCATTGGGCGTGACAACGAGCGGTTGATTGGCAATCGGCAATTCAATCTGCTCATTGCCGCCGTCCTGGCGCGCTTCGTTCATCGAAACCCAGGCAGTGCTACCCATCTGGATTTTGCTGATCTCGGCCTGCCGCTTCTCATCGCGATGAGACAAGATCGGGTAAACAATCTTCAGATTGGTTTCTTCTGGCCGACCGAAAGCTCCCACCAGTTCCCGATTTTCCATCTGCTCCCAGCGCGACAGTAGCGACGCTGGGCCTTCCAAATCGTCGTCAAACATCTCCGATGTATTGGCGCGGGAGGTATCAACAGCGAGCCGCAGCTTGGCGGTCGAGATGCCGAAGATAGCTGCCACCTGGCGAATGTAGAATTGTTGGGTGTCCAGCAGTCGAAGCTGTTCTTCGGTAAGACGGAAGTTCACGTAGCTGAGCTTTTCCGGGCCTGAGATAATGGCAAACGCTTTGCGCACCTCCTGAATCTCGGCGCGCAACTGATCAATCTGTGCTTTGTTAAAGCCAGACCCCAAATTGATCGCACCTTGCGGTTGCGGATCGAGTGCCTGTTCAAGAAAGAAGTCGTCGCCGGCGAGCAGCAACATCACCGTCTTATGCAAGCTTTCCACGTGCGATAACCCAAGCTCAGTGTAGCTGCGTGGGGTATTTGTGGGCACCATCGCCATTACGTTTGCCAACCAGCGATCCACACCACCAATCGAAGTCGTAATGGCGTAACGCGGCAGGCGCGGTTGTGTGCCATTCCAACCATGCACAAACCCAAACGAAGCAGCATCCAGCGCGTATAGCTGATACGGCGTGGCATTGTTGCGTACTTTTTTCTCAATGGGGCCGTGGCCAACGACCAAATAGTCCTCAATGGCCTTCTCTTTAATCAGCGTCCACGCTTCATTGGCCGGATTGGGTTCTTCCAGCAGCGTTCGCACCTGGCGTTCGATTGAAACATTGACGCGCTTATCCCGATTGATTGGCACCAACTTGTATTCGGCGCGTCCAACCGCATCACGATACACGTTAATCGCGGCACGCACCCAAGGGGAACGATCCGCATACATCCGCAACGTTTTTACATCGGGCTTTTTGAGCAGCTTTTTGCGCTCACCAGCGGGAAGTGTCGCCATCACCTCGACGAACGGCGCGGCCTTCTCGACGCGCTGGGCTTCCTGCTGCAAACGCATTGACTCTTGCAAGCGCGCGTTGTCGTGCAAGAGTCTGGCGTGTTCTGCTGCGTCTGTGAGATTGAGTAGGATCATAGGTGCAAAAAGGATTGCAAAAATGCAAATAGGGAAAAGACTATAGGATGAAGATCAATGGAATCTCGGCAATCTACTTAGGGTACACCGAGTAACATTTGACGCGGCGTAAAGGTCACCAAACTATACGTAACTGTGAGAGTCGGATCATTGCTCGTCCCAGTCTGGTCGGCTGCGCGCGAGTATAAAGTGGCACTTTGGAAAGAACCCCACGTCCCACCAAAGCTGTTATTTATGTCCCAACTCAGCCGGTAGCCGAATTTTGAGATACCCGTCTTATCAATGTTGCTAACGCCACTGCCGTTCAGCGTGAAATCGTTATAGGCTGACGTGGAGAATGATGCATAAGCAACATTCGCAAACGAGACGGAACCAAGCTGACCATAGTCAGAGGATGCAAGCGTATTGGTGGCCGCTGGCGTCGCGCCGCAGATATGAATATCCGCCGTCCCTAAGCCATTGCCCTTTGATACGCCAAAACAGCTAATCACGGCGCTGCTGATGCTCGCCGGGGCCGTCAGCGCCGAAGTATCAAAACAAAAGATTGAGCGCGTTAAAAAGTCGAACTGATTGCTTGTATTTGACCCACGTAGTAACGCTTCTAGGGTCGTGGTTGTATCCGCTGCTACGTTGCCTGCACCGCTGCGAATCGTAGAAAACGTTTCATTCACGCTCCCTCTTTGCACGAGCCCATCCACCGGACTGTTGGAGCCAGCAGCCGGGAAGGCCGTCAAGGTGTCAAACCCAAAACTCAACTCAGGTACCCAGCGATCGGCGACCAGCCAGTCCCAAAAGTGCAACCCCCACCAAAGAGGGCGAAAGGCATAGTAAATACGCTTCGCATATTTGACGTGCGTATGAAAGCGCGTGATTTGCTGAAGTTCCCAATTTGCTTCGCGCCAGACTGGATGCCGGTCATAGGTGATGCAGTGGGGTTGAATCTCAGCAATCGGCCCGACCAAGTCTATGCACATCACCCAGCGAAACCATACCCCCACAACTGGCGTGTTCAGCAGCCACAGCAGTTTCGCTTGATGGAGCGCGAACCATTGCGAAGTAAAAGCTAGAAATGGTCCAACATCTCTATTGATAGATTTCATGGCCATCCTCCTGTGCCTTCTCAATCAAGAACTGCCGCAGCAAGGCCATGCATTGCGCAGGCGTGCGGCGCACACCGAAACTGCGCGTAAAGGTGCGGCGCGTGCTACGCACCAACACTTCCTCTTCTTCCCCGGTCAGTGGATGTGTGCGCGTGCTACGCGCACACACATTGAGCACAAGTTGGACTGTGGTGCCATCACCGTCTGCTTTTACCCAACAGAGTTTGAGTTCGAGAATCGCGGCAGGGCTTGCCAATACCCTTTGTGGTCGAAGTGACCAACCGAGCAACCCTGCCGCCGCGCTGATGAGCAATTGTCTGCGGTGCATAGTCCTCACTTGTAAAGGATCGTTAGATAAACGCCTGTGGCAGCATTTGTGTTGTCAGTGCTACTGCCACCGCCGGTAAGACAGAAACCAACGCCCGTACTATAAGCCTGTCCCATTGGTTGCGAGATGACGAACCCAGCGCCGGTGGTACTCGCAGGAATCGGAATAGATTCAACAAACCCAGTTGCCGACGAACACGTCGGCGCGCTAGAACTGTTGTACATGCGCAGGTAATAGAGCGTGCTGGTCGTATTGATCGCGCGGATCATATACACATTGCCAGCACTGCCTTTGACGGACGTTGAGTTTGTTGAAGCCGCCGAACTGAGAAACGAGCTGAGTGCTGTCTGCGAGGTGGCCGACACAGCACCTGGCGCAACGTGCAACACGCGGTCAAGTGTCATACGCGGCGCGCCGATGTCATCCTCGTTGACAGAGTCAGTTGATGACTCATCAGCCACCGCGCCTATCACTTCCACCTTGGTGGTGCCTGCCGTAAAGGCGGCGTCGTCAGCCAGCTTATCGCTGTCTTGGACGGCAAAGGTTCCTGCGTTGGTAACCGCATGACTCGCCACGTTCACCGTGCCAGTGATTGGGATGCCAGTAGCCGCGATAAAACGCAGTTTGGCGCTAATAGAACCCGTGGCGCTGGCAGCGTCCGCATTTGCGCCAAAGGGATCTGTCGGAACACTGGTCACATCCACGTCACCAATATCTACGCCGGAATTGGCCGCCAACTTACCAATCGCATTCGTACCCGCTGGTAAGGCTGAATTCACCGTGACGTTGAAGGTGTCAGCGCCGGTGGCGACGTAAAGCGCACCGCGCGCGCTGCCTTGCACCGTGCCTTGCTGACCATCGGTAAAGGTGGCCTGCGTGGAGTTGTATTGATAACCCAGTAACTCACCCTTCGTGGCGGTGGCCGTACCAGGCGTAATTGGGGTGTGCGTGAGAAGTTGATTGGCAGAGGTTGACGCGCCAGTCGGCAACGAGACCGTACCGCTGATATTGTTGATATTCCACGTTCCTGATTGCGTCGCCGGGAACGTGCCGCCTGTTCCTGTCACCAGCCAGGCCGTGGTGTTTGCCGTATTACCCGGTTGCACTGTCCACGTGCCCGACTGAGCGGCTTGCACGGCAAAAGTGCCTGCGTTGGTCACGTTATGACTGCCCACAGTAACCGTGTTGTCCACACTCACCGAAAGCTGATTCGACGCATTCACATTTGCGCCCCGTCCATTGCCTGCCGCATCCATCAGCACCGCTTGCAATTGACCTTTGGCCGTCAATTGCGCATCGCCTCGCTGTCCGTTGGTCAGAGTCGGTAAGGTTGAATTGTAAACACCGCCTACCTTGATCGGATTGCCGCTGTCGGTTGCGCCGGAGGCGACATTGCCCGCCGGTTCGACCTTCAAGCTCGATGCTGTGCCTTGAATCACCGTGAAGTTGCCTGTCCCGGCATTGGCAGTGATCGTGCCGCTCACCGGTTGTGTAACAGCAGACCCGTCCACCTTTAAGGCCGTCATCGAGGCGATGCCCTGCACAGTGATTACGTCGCTGGCGGCGCTCCCCGCCGTACCCAATGCTGGCTGTTTGGCCGCCGTCGCCGCCCCCGTAGGCAAAGGCAACGAGGAGGCAGAGACAGGCTGCGTGACACCCGAACCGTCCACCGGCAACCGACCACTGGCAGGCGTGTATTGGGTTAGGTTGACCCCGCCAATCGTGTTTGCGCCGGTTGGTAAACTGGGCAGAGTGAGCACATCTACGTCGCCGATATTATTCGTGCCCGCCGGAAGCGCGTTCACGCTGACAGTGCCAGTGACAGTGGCATTGAGATTGGCAGCCGACGCTTGTCCGACGGTCACACCCAAATCTGACGGGGCTGCCACTGGCGTGATCGTGACGTTGACCGTGCCGGAGGTCCAATCGGTGCTCGCGCCCGTGCGAAAGCGTGTAAAGCCGGTGGTATGGCAACGCCATGCGCGCGTTGTGTTGGTGAGCGCGCCGCTGGCTGTCTCGGTCACACTGCTATCCACCCGTGTACAGGCCAGCGGGAAATAGTTGGTCGCGTCCGGCGATGCCTCGAACGTGATGGTGGCTACGACATAGGTGCCGCGCACTGTCAGCAACACCTGGCTGTAATTGGTGATGTCCACCGCCGTGCCTGCGCCGTCAGCGGTGATGGTTTGAGCCGTCGCGGCAGCCTGCTCGTGGGATAAAGCGGTGATGCGGGTTTGGGCCTGCACAACGGAACAAGCCAGGCTCAGCAGTAAAAATAAAAGAATGCGTTTCATAGTTCCTCGTTAAAACAAAGCCCAAACACTACCTGCCTTGCGCACGCCGACCGCGCAGCGATTACAGGTAATAACGACGGCGGTATTCCCGCCCAGAAAGGTATCGGCGCCAGCCCGACTCACCGTGATGTTGTTGGTACCGGCATTATTGCCGACGTCGGAAATCGTGGTTTCCCAGCCGTCTTCGACCGCCGCCAGAGATGGCAGCGTCTGCGTGTTTGCGCCTGATCCGTTCACGTCCACGCGCACATCCGTTGCGGCAATCGTGGCGTTGCCGGTCACGTTGCGCACCGTCCGCGCTAAACCACCAGAGAGGATTGTGCGGGCCGCGAAAGTATTGGCAGCATCGGTGTAGGCCGTGGCTGAATGCTGGCGGACTTTGGCGAGCGTGCCGGTCCAGCCAACAGTGATCGAGGCGGCATTGAGCAAAGCAGCACTGGGCGTGCCGCCGAGCGTAAGCGTGACGTTGGTGTCGTCTGTTTTGGTGAGCGCCGCGCCTGTCACGTCGCTGGCCGGGATGGGCGTGGCCTGCACGGAGAGCACGCCGCTGGTGAGCTTGGCATAGCCGGTGCCGGTGGCGCGCTTGATGCTCTTGCCCGTGGTGCCATTGAATAGCACCACTTCAGAATCCACCGAGGTCGCCGTGTTCGACGACACATCACCCGAACCAGAGGGGGACGCACACGAACCATCACCACGTAGGAAGGTGGACGAATTGCACGTGCCCGACCAGAGGCCGTACACATCAGACGCCGCTGCAATACTGGGCACGCCCGTGCTCGTTGTGTTTTTGAGTAAACCTGTTGCGAGTCCGGCCAAACTCGTGCCGTTGAGTTTCGTAACGGTAATGGACACCGAACCCGCGCTGCTGGTCACATCGCCAGACAAGGCGGGCATTCGTCCGGCCACCAAGGTTCCCGACGTCAGCAAAGCCGCATCGGCTGCACCCACCGTGATCTTCCCCGCGTTGTCCACCACGAACTTATCCACGGGCGAACCGGCGTTGTCGCGCACATCAATTATGCGGCCCGTGAAACCTGATTGCGGGATGGCTGCGCGCAGGAGCGAGCCAGAAGTCAACCCGGTGGCGTTCCACATGGTGTGATCGCCGGTATTGACACTATTGGCTGTCCAGGTAAAACCATCGGCTGAAGTGGCCGAGGAAACGCCCGCGCGCGTCCCGTCCACGTAAAACACATTGCTGGACAGCCGTGCATCCACCACGGTACCAGTCGCAATCGCCGCACCATCCAACGTCCCACCGCCCGCCGCGTTTTGATGTGTGTGCGTGGCGTTGACAAAACTGGCGATGGTCGGCGTCACCAACGTTTTGTTGCTGAAGCTTTGATTGCTGTCCAGATTGGCAACCGTCCGATTTGTGCCGTTCTCGCCATATTCAAAGGTGTTACTGGTTGAGTCGTAGGCGAGCAATCCATTGGCCGTTGGGGAGGCCCCGGCAGCGGTCGGGATTTTGAGTGAGGTTGCCGCGCCGAAGTCCTGATTGCCGGTCGAATAGGTATTGCCCTGATTGTTGTAGACCAAGGCCGCAGGCAGATCGCCTGAGCCAATGGCCGCAAATCCCAACGCCCCACTGCTGCGCCGCAGGAATTGCCCGTCAGCCGAGGCCGTAATATCTGCTACGTTGCCAGTGGTATTGGCGCTGCGCCCAATGACGGAGGTGGCCGCGCCCTGACGCAACTTGGCATCCGTAACCGCATTGCTGCCGATGGTCGCAGCAAAACTGCCTGTGCCACTGCCCGTCACATCGCCGGTGAGCGTGATTGTTTGATCACCGGTGTTGGTGCCGCTCAGCGAACCATTGCCAAGCGTGGCGCTGCCATTGATATTCAGCGTGCGGTTGACGTCATTGACCGTAATCGTCAACGTGCGACCCGCCGTCAGATTCTCGGTATTGGCGAGGGTGAGATCGAATGCACCCGTCCCCGTCGAACGAATTCCCAATGAAGTTAGGCCGGTATGCGTGCCGCCGGTGAGTGCCGCGCCGTTGGCAAAGACGGCTGCGCCATTGCCTGACTCGTCGGTCAGCGACGCTGCCAGATTGGCACTGGTGTCCGACAGGCCGTAACCGCTGAAGGTCGTGGGATTCGTTCCACCCGTCACACGCCCTGTCGTATTGACGGTGACGCTGCGATAGGTGTTGGCACTCACACCGGTTGTGTAATCCTGGCCGGAGGTCAACGAACCGGACAGATTACTGAAAGCGGGTTGCGCGTAACTCACCACGCCTTGCGCGCTCACGCCGGTGGCAAATTGATTGGCCCCGGCACTCGACGCCTGTATTGTGGTTGAGTTGGTATTCGGGATGTTGACGGTGCGCGTGGTACCAGTGCCGATATTCGAGGCATCGAACTGAAACTTCTTGGTCGTGTCCGTAGGGTCAACCAGTAAATGATTCGCGCCCGCTTGGAACGTCTGCACGAAGTTGCCAAAAGTATTGGCAGCGTCGGTGTAGGCCGTGGCCGCGTTTTGCCGGGCTTTGGCGAGCGCACCGGTGAATCCCAACGTCAATGCCTGCGCACTGATCGAACCGGTGATGTTCGTGTCGTTCACCACAGACTGCACAACGTTGCTGTTTAACCGTCCAGCCGCCAACGTGCCGGTCCAGCCAACAGTGATCGAGGCGGCATTGAGCAAAGCAGTACTGGGCGTGCCGCCGAGCGTAAGCGTGACGTTGGTGTCGTCTGTTTTGGTGAGCGCCGCGCCTGTCACGTCGCTGGCCGGGATGGGCGTGGCCTGCACGGACAGCACGCCGCTGGTGAGCTTGGCATAACCGGTGCCGGTGGCGCGCTTGATGCTTTTGCCTGTGGTGCCATTGAACAGCACCACTTCAGAATCCACCGAGGTCGCCGTGTTCGACGATACGTCGCCTGTGCCGAGGTCGGTTCTGAGTTGCGCTAACGTGCGATTTGTCCATGCGCCCGCTTTTCGCTGCAACACGTCATCATTGCTTGGAGTCAAGCCGCTGATGACCGTTAGATCAGTATTCAATGGCTGTCCATCAGTGACGCCATAACCACTGAGAGTCGTGGGCTTGCTGCCGATTTGCGCGAAAGTGTAATCACCGCTTTGCGGCAGCACGGTTCCGGTGCGCCCATTGAAAGTAGACACGCCCGCCGTGCTGGCCGCCACGGCTGCCTGTACGAAGGCGGTCGTCGCCAATTGGAGCGTATTGGTTCCCGCCGTGGCCGTCGGCGCGGTTGGCACACCAGCGAAACCCGGCGACGTCAGACCCGCTTTGCCATTGAGCTGCGTTTGCAGATTGGCGGTGACGCCGGACAAATAGCCCAACTCTACGTCCGTCACCGACGAGACACTCACCACGCCGCTGCCATTACTAATCAGGGCCCGCGAAGCTGTCAGTGCCGGGAATGAACTGTAACTCAACAGATCGTAACGCAGTCCCAACGGCTGCGAGGAATCGGCGCGCAGGAAGGTACCGTCCACACCAGGCAACAATTGCGCGGCAATGTCCGTTCCGCGCACGATCAATCCGCCTTTAGTGGTCAGCAATTGCTTGGCATAAATAAGCTCTTCGAGCTGCTGTGGGTTCGTCCCACGCACGGTGTATTGCGTGCCGGTGCTGGGATTACTGCCAAGCTCCGGCAAGCCTGTGTCAGCCGCCGAATAGGCAAACACCGTGGCATTGCAAGGCAACTCCATGCCGGGCTGTCCATCCACACCCAACAAGACCCCGCTGGCGTTTGTCCTGAAGATGCGGGCCGTGCGCGAATAGGCGTAATTGTTGAGCAATACGCGATAGACGGTGACAGTGGCGTTGGGGTCGGGCAGCGTGCTGCCAGGTTGCAGAAACGTTTTCTGCACACGGCAAATCGGCGGGGATTGCGCCAGGGCCGCAACATTGCAAGTCAACAGGAAAGCACAAAATAACAGCTTACGCATATACAACCTGAAAGAGGATAGGCGACGGATCGGGTTCAACCCGTCGCCCGGCTCACGCGGCTTTTTACAGAACGGTAATGTCCTGCTCGGAATTGTTTTCGATGGTGAAAGTGATATGTTCGACCGTTGGGGTCAAACTGGAATTGGCCGTAAACCGAATGGTGATTTTGTTTGTGCCATTCAGAATCGCCCAGGCACAGGTGAGCGTTCCCGCACTGACGGCGGCGGCTTCCGTGACAACGGCGATTTCACTGGTATAGGTACCAGCCTTGTTGACGACGCTGAATTGGGCTTGTCCGCGTCGCACCTGATGATCGGTGCCATCCGAAGCGAACACGGCATATTTGATCACCCCGGACGCGCCCTTGCCCGCCGGTAACGCCACCTCGAAGAGACTTTGAATCGTGTTGTTGGCGGCCACCGCCTTGCGCGGCGGCGCAATAAAAGCATCTACGACGCCGTTAGCAGTCGCGCCAGCAGAACCCACAATGCCGCGTTGCATTTTGGCTGTGCCGGGCACGCCTGCTCCCGTCGAAGCCCCTGGCTTGAGCACAGTGTTTGCCCCGGCTTTATCTGTACCCACGGCATCGCCCGCCCCAAATTCAGAGGCCAGCGCCAGTCCTGTTGCGTCCGCAGGTTTACTGCCGACCTTGAATTTGGTGGAACTGAGTTCCACCGCCGCATCCGGCGCAGAGCCGACGTTGCCATTGGAAAGAGTGACAGCATTGCCGTTGAAAACCTGCGGACCGACTTGTTGAAAGATGTGCGACATAACTTGAATGCTCCTTGCTGAAATGAAATGGACGGCGACCTACTCCCTGCCGGTGTGTGGGCATCCCCATATCCACACGTTGACGCGCGAGAGGTCGCCGAGAAGTTAAAGCGGTTTGCGTTTGCCCCGTCTGAGTTTGGGGGTTGACTGTTCGGGAAACGTGAAAGGGTCAACCTTCCACGAGCCAGCGGTTTCCGAGCCGTTGGAAATAGACAGCGAGCCGGGCGTCGTAATATCGCCACAGCCACCGCAAGTGACTTGGACAAACTGCACACCACAGCTTGTGAGCAAGTCTCGGATAAGTTGTGCGGCCAGCTTGCGCCGTTCCGCTTCGGCTTTGATATGGGCGTTTTCCTGGGCGATCCGGGCTTTGAGTTCGGCGCGCGATTTGGCGAGTTCGATCAATTCCTCCGGCGTGGCTGTGTCCCAATCAATCTTCATTACGGCTGGTGTGACGTTCAAAAAATAGCGCGGATCAGTGATGGAAGTACCAGGATAGGGGTCTTCGATCAGCGCCGGTTCCTCGACTGTGCGTGGAATAAAGAGCGCCTCGGCGGCGATCAGTGCAGCCAAAACAGCCTCCGGCTTGCAGGCCGACGCCTGGGAACCAGATGCATTGATTGTCAGAGGCGGATTCGGTTGCGCTTTGCTTTGTGCCAGGGCGCTGCTCCCAGATAACAGTAGCAACGCACCAACGACCAGAACAGAGAACGTGTGTCGCATGAACTTTCTCCTAGGTGGATAGGACGGTCAAAATGGTTTGGGCAATCGCGGCAATCTCTGCTGCCTTGTCGGTGCCGTTGATGATCCGACGGGCATTGAAGAAATCACGTTTTTCGCCATGCACAAAATCGGCAAGCTTTTTGCCGGTGAAAAGTCCTTTGCGCATCCCTTCGCGCAGGATGAGATAAGAGGTTTCCAGATCGAGGGCCAGTTCGGGTTGCGTCAGCAACGGCTTGCCGGTCACGGATTCGAACTTGGCGTAATTGGCGCGCCAGGTGATTTGCACCAGTCCGCGTCCGTAATACCCTGTGTCCCAGTAGCGGCGCTGTTGTGCATACAAACCCGCCTGCTTGGTGGGATGGGCCCGCACTTCCGAGATCGGCGCAAAGCGCACCATCACGCGCTGCCCGGCGATTGACTGAAACTTTCCAGTCTCGTGGTAGGGCGTCGCCAGGGCATAGGCGAATTGCCCCACATCGTTCCAGCATTCGTGATCTGCCAGATAGAAGGGCAACAACTTGACCAGATTGGCCTGACTGGGCGCATTCAACTTGAGTGGCCCGCTGAGGCGTTGGACTAATGTTTGGGCGGCCTCGTGGAGTAGTTCACTCATTGGACGTGTCCTTGGTTGTACGCCTGCCAGTGAGGCGGAGTAAACGATCAGTCACTCCCAGTGGATTGTCAGCCACGGCTTCCAACACCCGAACGCAAGCCACCCCAACGAGAAAAGACGAACCGAAAACGAGGAAGGATGTTTTAGGAAGACTGGGGAAGCGCCCTTGCAGTATCCAATCCAGCACCGGACTGAAGCCGATGCCCGCGCACCAGCCAAACATCAGACAGGCCACACGGCGACTGCGCACCAGCTCCGTGCGCCAAAACCAGGTGACGGCCCCGCCGCAAATCGCCCCCGTCAGCCGCGCGAGCACATGCACGCTCAATTCGGCTGAAAAGCTGTTGAATGCCTCCGCCAGCAGTAAAGCAAAAGCCAAGGGTGGCGTTTTTTTGAGAAGAAGTAGCGTTAGAGATTCCATGCGTGAGCGTAACCTTTCACCGTAAGGCGGCACCGTTATCCTGGCTTGATTGAGCATTAGTCAGCTTTGGTAAAATCCACGTAATACTCTTTACCCAATTCGAATTTGTCGGCGGTCGTTTTATTCACACAACCCAGGTTGATCGAACCGCTCGGCGTCCATTTGAAAAACTTCGTGTTTTCGTGTTCGGGATCGCCATTGCCATAGACGGGCGACAGTTCAATCACGCTGACAGGCTCCTGCCCATTCAACGTTTGCTTTATGGAAATGACTTTGAATTTAGCTCTTACGTCGGCCATTGATTTCCTTTCTTCGTTGTCGAGTTTTAGAGGGTAAGTTGCGCGGACGCCGCCCGTGTGGGCGATCCTCCCAACCTTCTTCAAAGTTAGCCAAATTGCCGATATGCCAGCGTTGACACACAGCCTCTCGGCATTGATAGACGGTCAGGTGACGATTCTTTTCACGCCACTCATCGCGGCGCTTCTTGAATGTCTTGAGCATCTGAAGCGCGGCGCGCTGCGTGAGAAAAGGCACTTTGCCGGTGGGGCAGATGCGCTCAGTATCGGCGTAGCGTTGTTTGAGAGTCGGCAGGAGTTGCGGTCCGCCTAGCGACTCAATTTCCAGGCTGCTATCAATGAGCTGCGGCGCGAAAGATAGCGGCGCGCCAGCCGGTAATGACGCAGCCAGGTCGGAGGCGCAATCAGCAGCAGGTGGAACAGACGCAGGCAGCGTCGGAGTTGTATTATCAAGGCCACGCGATTTCCTAACCATCCAGCCATCCTGTGTGAGGGGATCACCCCGCGTAAGGGATGCATCCGGTAGAGGATGATAGTGTGCGGCGTTTTTTGCATATTTGCAACAAGGTTTTGCATACGAGAAAGCCCTGAACAGTTTTGGGATGGCATATGACGTGGGAGAGAGTGGACGAATTCGAGGTGAAGCGCGCCAGTTTCGCCCACTGCGAGGCTAAGCTCTTGAAATGTTTGGCTTTTGATCGGCTGAAAGGTGGATCAATTCAGACGTGAAGTGTGGACATTCGTCCCGTTGCCAAGCTGGCGGCTACCTGCCAGGGCAGGCAGTTGCTACTCCATGGGGAATTTGCGACTCTGGCGCACGTGATCTTTCCTGATGTTGGACAGGTGTCGCCCAATCGTAGCCCGCACATTTTGCTGAGACCAGTGCTGCATAAAGTCCGCAAATTTGATTTGCTTGAGGCGGACTTTGGCACTCTCAAGCATGTCCTTCCCGCCCAGATTGACCACCAGCCAGCCAGGCAGTGTTTTCAGACCGTCAGCAAATTCAACATCTACTTCCTCGTTGGCTGTTTGTTTCTTCCCGCGTCCGCTCACGGAAAATATCAGTTGGCGCTCAGTCTCTGCGTCCTGAGTGCTTGAAGCTGTCAGTTGGCTGTCATCAGTCGAAAGATTCAATTGTGTGATACTCATAAAGTGTTCCAGAAGTTAGCGGCAAAGTCTTGGTTTGCCTGATTGTGCGGCGTGCCAATTGCCATCTCGCTCGTCAGTTCGGCAAAGAGCCATTCAAGTGACCCTGCCATCACTACGGCATCCCCGCGATTGGTCGAACGGTGCAGACGCAATTTTATGTCATCTTTGGCTTCGACCAGCAAACCCGCTGACGTCAGCCGCCAACGCGGTGCAGCCAAATCGGCGGCCAGTTCTTCGTCTGGTGGCAAGGCAATATCGTCTCCGTGATCCGGGTCGAGGCTCTCCCGGAACTTCCACCACATCGCCGCGCGCACATTACGGAAACGTAATCTACCCGTTTTGTCAGTGATCGGCTTTTGTTTTTTGGGATCGCGTGGATCCCTGGCCGCAGCGCTGGCAATCAGTGGATGCACAATCACATTTAAGTCTTTCAGATAGTCCGTTGGTGAAGTGCCGACACCAATGGCGTCAATAATGATGGCCGCACCATCTTTCTGCTCGCCAATGACAACCTGGGCCAAGGTTCGACCATCGGGCGTCAGTGCGCCCGGCACGACTTTCAACTCCTCATACCAATTGCCATACCGTGGCGCAATGGCGTTATCGTCTCCCTTGATGCGCTCATTGCGATCACTGCCGCGCGCCACGTCAACGCCCATCGCTGTCATCGGCAACGCTGGCCGCTGCCCCTCTAACCAGCGTTTTTGCGCCAAGCGAATCCAACTGGTCGGGATCACCTGAGTGATGTTGTCCTGGCGCTTACTCAGGAACTTGCCCTTCATCAGGGAGCGCATGGGTTCGGGCAAGGCTTCGATCTGGGCGTCGTAGCCGGTGGCTTCGAGGATAGGATTGTCCTTCAGTTTGGCTGGGAAGAACGTTCTACTTTTCGCCAAATAGATCGTGCCATCGGGGGCTTTGAAGCCGCGTTTGGGCCGGAAGATGATGCCATTGCGGGCCTGCAGTTCACCGGAGTTGACTTTGATCTTTTGCTCGCTTTTGATGATGTACCAGTCAAGTTCGTTCTCTGGCACTTCTTCATCCGCATCGTGGCCGTTGGCGTCAAGACGTTGAATGAACCAGCGCACTTCGCCGGGCCGGGCTGGATTGGGATAGGTGAACTGATCCGGGAAAAGAAAAGCCAGCCAGGGTAGAAACCAGCGCACGACCCAATCCCCTTGTTCGTCCTGCGGAGGGTTAAAGGTCAGCAGAACTTGGCAAATTTGATAAGGGTCGGGCGAGCGGTTCCAACCGACAATAAAGCGCACCTGGCTTTCGCTGAACTCTGTGGCTTCGTCAAAGGTATAGAAGTCGCGTTCACGTCCGCGCTGATTTTCCTTCGATCTCTCGTCAGGAACAGAACTGATTTCGATCAATTGCCCGTCGCGCAAACGCCAGATGTGTTCCTGTCCGTTCCAGCCATTTCCTTTGTCGCTATTGATGACGTTGAAGGCAGTGCGAGACTTTTCGATGATGTCGCGGGCATTGGGAAATGTTTGCCGAAACAAGACCGACTTTTTATGACGGCCAGCCGCCAGCATCAATGCCAACACCGTCTTGCCGCCGCCGCCCGCCCCGCCGTAACCGATCACATCCGCGTCGCACAGATACCCCTGCGCCTGCGGCCCTTCGTTGGGAGTCAGACCGAAGCGTTGCTGGATATACTCCAACGGCCGGTTGCGCAGCTCTTCTGCCTGCTTGCGATCACGCCGTCGGCGTTTCTCCCGCTCCTTCTTTTTTGCCAAGGTTAAGGGCAGTGGCATACGCAATTGCTGGATCTACGTCGTTGTTGGTTAATTGATCGAAAAGTTCAAACTGCTCGTCGGTAAGATTCTCCAGATCAAAATTGAAGTTGGTGCGCGTCACCTTGTCGTGCCGCCGCCATTCGTCGCGCGTGCGCTCCAACCACCACGCATCCGCCTGCCATTGGGGTGGTGAATAGCGCTCGGTCGTGCGTGTCGTGGTGGTCGCCATACCGCTCTTGCTGGTGCGTTCCGTGGTGATCGTGGTGCGCTCGATGATGGCGCCACCTTTGGCCGCTTGCCGGATGCGCCCCACCGACAAAGCCTCGGCATCTGCCTGGGCTTTTTTTAAGGCCGCAGAAAACACAGAAAACTTCTCTTCACCCACGTCGCCTTTTCTGAGCCAGGCGCGCAGGGTTTCATAGGTAATACCGCCATATTCGGCGGACGTCCTTAACGTGTTCCCTGCCGCTATAGCTGTGAGAATCTTGGTTTTAGTCTCATCCGTGAAGGCGCTGGGCCGTCCGTTAGTTTTGTCTGCGGAAGTGGTGGAAGAACCTTTGCCGACAGCTTTCGCACCCTTGGCACCTTTTCTGTGGTGTTGAGCTGTCTTGGAGGGCTTTCCTGTGGTCTTTAAGGCTGCTGTGCCTTTTGTTTTGCCAGCCATAATGAGGAACTAACGATGGACCTTGTGGGAAAAGGTCTGGAAGCCTGCGAGAGAGCGTGCCCTGTAGGGGCCGCGAACGAG